>Ga0247831_1004837_pt1 | contig 17486 bp, 14 predicted proteins | sample LaCruzMarch2015__9_FD_192406 | JGI IMG/M metagenome (GOLD analysis project Ga0247831, IMG submission 192406) | Freshwater microbial communities from meromictic Lake La Cruz, Castile-La Mancha, Spain - LaCruzMarch2015_1m | ecosystem: Environmental > Aquatic > Freshwater > Lake | place: Spain... | reverse complement strand
TCCGGCCTACTCAGTATTTGCTTTTTTGCTTTGTACCTCTCTTGAATCGAAAAACAACCATGAAGAAAAACTGTTGGAGCTTTGCGTTGTGCGTCGGGCTAGGCCTTTTGTCGATGGGACAACAAGTTAGATCGGACGACAGCGAATACAAGCTTGGTCCTGAATCTCAAGTTCAAGCCGATGTTCCGCAAGGAAAAGTGACCGAGTACACATGGGAAAGCAAAATCTTCGAAGGAACCAAGCGACGATATTACGTGTACGTACCAGCCCAATACGATGGTTCCGAACCAGCCGCCTTGATGGTGTTTCAAGATGGGCACACGTACGTGAAACGGGACGGTACCTTTCGAGCGCCAGTGGTGATGGACAACCTGATTCATTCAGGTGACATGCCAGTTACGATCGGGTTGTTTCTCGACCCCGGTCACAAGGGAGCTCTGCCCAGCAAACCGGGCTGGGAACCTTCGCCCGCAAACCGATCTTTTGAATACGATTCACTAGGAGATCAGTACGCCAAATTCGTCATTGACGAAATGATTCCGGAGCTGGCCAAGACCTATAAGTTGACGGACAACCCAGACATGCGTGCGATTGGCGGCATCAGTTCGGGTGGGATCTGTGCGTTCACAGTAGCCTGGGAACGCCCCGACATGTTTCGTAAAGTACTAAGCCACGTAGGTAGCTTTGTGGATCTACGAGGTGGACACAACTACCCCCCAAAGATTCGCAAAACTCCACCCAAACCCATTCGAGTCTTCTTGCAAGATGGAAGCGGAGACTTGGACAATCAATTTGGAAACTGGCCGCTCGCGAACCAGGAAATGGCAGCAGCACTCAAGTTTGCAAAATACGATTACGAATTTGTTTATGGAACAGGCGGGCACAATGACAAACATGGCGGCGCGATCATGCCTGAATCGTTAAAGTGGCTTTGGCGAGATTGGAAAAACCAGCGATAATTGGAGCTGGCTTCGAAATCGTTCAACATAGACGCAATCAAGTATCTGTAAAACAAATAATTTCGCCGGAGCTCACGCATGTCAGAAGTCTATCGAATTTCGCAAACCAACCTCGATGGACTTCCTGCTGCAATCGACGAAGCATGTCGCAGAATGGAGGAACACTACGCTGGAGGGCGTTATTCCAAAGTTACCGTCGTCAGGCATTGGTCCAAGCACAACCCCACCATCTCGGGTAAGATCGCGCGCCCAACGGCCTATCGCTGGTATCTGCGTCGGGAATTGCTGAAGCTTGCAGAGCGAGGAGCGGAGATCGAAATCACTCCTTCCCAAATGAGGATCGATCTCCATTCTCCTTCGTTACTAACTGCCATCGATGAATCCAATTTTGACCAGACGCTAAAGAAGGTCTTTTTGTTTGGACCCGAACGAGTGGAACTGTCGCTGGAAAGACTGGAACATTACACCGGCACGCGAGCAGAAGACTTTCAACGCTATGTTTTGTTAACGAACTACCAGATGCACATGGATGCGTTTCGCCAATTGCATCCGAACGCGATTGCATCTTCCCGCAGCGACGTGCAAATGCCAACCTTGCATTCGCCGGAATTGGACAGCAACGGCATTACCATTGTGAATATTGGCGTAGGCCCTTCGAACGCGAAAAACTTTACAGACCATTTGGCTGTTTTAAGGCCGGACGCGATGTTGATGGTCGGACATTGTGCTGGGATTCGTAACCACCAAGAGATTGGTGACTTTGTGTTGGCAACCAGCTACATGCGCGATGATTTGGTACTGGACGATGCATTGCCAAGATCCGTCCCCGTCACGCCCAGTTTCTTGCTCAATCGAAACCTTGCCAGGGTTCTTGAGGAACGAGGACTTCCCTATCGGATGGGAGTCGTATACACCACCGCGGATCGCAATTGGGAGTTGGCCATTAGTCGAAAAATGAATGATCTAAAAGCGAGCCGAAGCATTGGTGTCGACATGGAGTCGGCCACCGTAGCTGCAAATGGCTTTCGCTACCGAATACCCTCTGCATCGCTTTTGTGCATCTCCGACAAGCCGCTTCACGGCAGCCCAAAATTACCTAAGACAGCGAACTCGTTTTACCAATCAACAAAGAACCAACATCTTCAAATTGCTGAGGCCGCTATTGGTTTAACTCGAGCCTCCTATCCGGCAGGTTTGCCAACTACGGACTTACGCGCGATGGACGAACCGCTTCTCGGTTGCCCAGTTCCCGTCCGGCCGAATTAGTCGTAGTTAAGCCCACAGATAGTGAATCCCCTTCCTTAAGATCGTGACCTTTAGTATCAACGTCCGGTCATTTTCAAGAAACGCTTCACCCATCGGTAGCAATAATCTAGCGGTTTTAATCCCACTAGAATCGCAATGAGTAACGGTGGCATGTAGATAGGCGACTTTTCGTACTTTGAGCGTACGTTCTCGTCATGACACCAATAATGCATGGTGGTTGCGGGTGTCAGTTGAATACGCAACCATTTCGGGATGGATCCAATTCGACGTAACGTCGGAGCCTGCCCCAACCACTTTGCAAGGCGGTCGCAATAAGGAAACATTTCAACCGGATAAATCGCGTTTCGGTTGAGTTTCGAGAAACGCTTCTGATTTTGGAGTTCATCGTTTGCATGTTGTCGAGCGATGTCCGGTGGCAGCTCGATTCGCCCGCTCAAAAGGGAACTGACACATCTTGCTTGCAATTCACTAATCGAAGGGATGTTTCCGATAATGGGTCTTGCGAAGCCTACCAAAAATAGATTCGTTGCATGGATATGGCTCAGGCCAAGATAAAAATCTTGCAGTGGTATTTGCCCTTGGGTAAGTTCTCCCAACGTAGAACGGTAGCCTATGGATGGGACAAGTAGAGTTGCGTCAACTTCGATTTCTTCGTCCGATTCAAATGATTTGCAGACGCGGTAGTTGGGGCCGATGGAGGGACCGACGATAGTGATTCTGCCTTCTGCTACGCAATCCAAGAAGTCGTCGCTTTTGTTATGGAACATGTTAAAGAGGTCGTCTTTTGCCGCTCGCGTCAATAAATCAGCCCAGTACTTTCGGGCGGTTGTGTTCAGTTCTTGATTCGTTTGTGGAAGCGTGGTTGGATCCCGCTGCACGGGAGGAAACCAATGTTCCATCCGCTCTTGGTAGCGAATTCTAAACCGCACGAAATGCTCGCCGATCCAATTCCGAATATCTTCATGAATGGACAACATCAAACGGTTTCGTAAAAAATCGGAGGGGACACCTCGAATCGGATGGTATCGCGGGCTTACGCGAATGCCGCTTTGAAGCGAAAGAAAGACTTTGTTTTGAAGCTCTGGATTAGACAGCCGGACTGCGTAGTCGACTGCGGATTCGCCGCCACCAAGAACCACAATGCGTTCCCCGCGTATAGGCAGTTCACCATTCGTTCGATTCACATCTTTCAGGGAAGCGACAGGAATGTTCGATTCTACTTCCTTGGCAACTGCCGCCAGTCCAGTTGCGACAATGACAGCATCGAACGTTTGTTTCGTTACTTGTGAGTTATCGCGACTAACGTCTAGTATGTCCAGTTCCCATAGCTTGAATGTTTGGTTGTAGCGTATTTGCTGGACTTGGGTGAACAGGCGAATATAAGAATGCAAGTCATGGTGGTCTGCGAAGGACTGTAGGTATTCGCCGTATTCCCCTTCGCGAAAGAACTCGGACCGACTAGCTCCTCCGTCTTGATGGCAAGAAGCATCAAAGGACGCGTAAGTAGAGAATTGCGTCGTGTACTTGGTTGAGGTTGAAACGAATCCAGAATATGGCATTCCCCAACAGCCAAGAATTGTGCCTGTTTTTTCAAAGCAAGTCACATCCCAGTCGGGTAGCATTTCGACCATATGCCTAAGGCTTATCAGGCCACTGCTGCCTCCTCCAATGATTGCAATTCGCTTTTTGATGGATTGCGTCATGCGATCATAATCTTTCGTTACACGACAATGGCCGTGAGGCTAATGAGTACAAAATTGAATTGGCCCGACTCCGGAATGAACAGCAAAATTCGATCGCCATGATTGTTGCGTCGCGACTTCACGAAATGATCCAGCATGATAAAGATACTAGCAGCTCCGGTGTTGCCTGCTGTGGCCAGATTGGTCCAGTAGGGAACGGGATGCTCGGGATCTGCGGATAGCTCCGACAAAATCCGTTCCATTTTTCGGCGGAAGAAGAAAGAAGAAAGATGTGGCAGTACGCACTGGTACGAATCCAGTTTTTCAGCGTGACGACTCAATGCGTCATCGATAAATTTTCGACCCATCGAAAATAGAAACCGAGACAGAATCGATACATCTTGCGAAAGAAGCCGATTGCTATTGTCTAGCTTCATGCACAGCGGCGCTTCATTGGCGAACGACATCGAATGCGTCCAGTCAATTTTCCAAGATACTTCGCCGGAGCGAGGCTGTAACTCGAGCAACATTGCACCAGCGCCATCCGATAGCATGAATCTTAAGAAAACCGACATGAACCATTGGCTGTTTCGAAGCAAAACATGCTTTGCCCGGTCATCGATGGGGCGAATCACAGATGACTTGAGGATTTCAGAGGCGTGCTCGGCGCCCACGCAGATACATCCTTGATGAATTCCCAATTCCAGCGCACGATAGCCAGACACAATGGCAGCAGCGGCTGACGTGCAGATGCCGGAGTGCGAAGCTATCTCGAGCGGTTGCGGCAACAGCCCCATGGACTGAGCTTGGCTATGCAATCGTGATCCAATTCCCGGCCCCGATAAGGGGGCAAAAGTGGTACCGGCGGCAAGCATTCCAATTTCAGCTTGCGAGCGAATCTCCTGGATGCAATCCTGGATAGCAAGAGCGCCCAATTCATAAACCGAATGGGTAGCGAGTTGATTCTTGTGTTGAGCGTAGTGCCTTGATGTGATTCCATTCATGCCAAGAATTTGCTTTTTGACTTCAGCCTCACCGTCCAGCGATCCCAGATACTGTTCGATCCATTCATTAGGAACTGCGCTGCCGGGAAGAAATGAACCAGTTCTGGTGATGTAACACGGCATGGTATTCTCAGTGGGACGCTTCCCTAGCGGGCCGTTGGCGAAGCAATTCGTAAGCCACTTCGTCGAAGACAATATGGTAATACAAATACTGACTTGGGTTGGAGAAGAATGCACTGCTATTGTAGTGCCCTCGATTGCTAACCTCTTGCATAAAAAAATCTAAATCGATTTGAACTTCCGCATCCCCGGCGTAAATGTGCTTGAGACACCAAAGTAAGACCGAATCGGAGCCGAAGGAGTTTAACGCGTTGATGGTGGTTTTGAGGTCCCCGAAAATGGTGATCGTTGTAACGATCAGCAAAACAATGTTCGTGGCGCCCAGGATTTGCCACGAGTGTTTTCGATTCTCTTCCAACGCTTGTTTGCTGAGCGATTCATGGTCCTCCGGTCGCTGAGTCCGGATGTAAGCAAGATTCGTCAGGAAGGATTTTTTATCGAAGCGATCGATGAGCTCGTAGGATAGCAGGTCATGTCCTACGGTAAGATTGTTTTTGGTTACCGTTCGGAGGTCTTCGACCCCAAAGTCGCCGAAAATTCCATTCAACTTGCGTTTGTCTTTAGGGTGAGGCACTCCCTCTTGAATCAAAATAAAGCGATAAAGCAGCGGCTCAATCTGAACGTGGCGCAACATTAGTTCTGCCGCGTCGCAACGAGCCAAGTATTTCATGCCAAGAGACATAAACAGGTCGATCAAATAGAATTCGAATCCGTATGGATTTCGATGAAAAACAAATTTGATCGGAAAGCTGACGGAGCGTATAAAGCAATAGGCAAACAGCAGCACTGGCCTGAGCAGGATGAAGTCCAGACGCGTTTTTTCGTCAGCAAAAACATCGTTGACGTGGTCGGTGATATATGGGAATCGATGCATGGGGACCAGTTTACCCAGAATTTCAGCTTGACCATATATCGAAAAGCGTTTCGAATCGAAGGTGAGAAAAGATATTTGCTCGCTTGGAAGTCGTATCGCGATTGCTGTGACTGGCGGTTGCGACCGCAGCAAGATTTTCGAGAATCCATTTGGCTATTTGGCCTGTTTTTTGCCTTCAATGCGCACGAATACTATGAAAAACGTTTTTGAGTTGGCTCATCCGCTCGCCCAGCATCATCTTTCGATACTTCGTTCGACTTCCACGAGTCCTGCTCAGTTTCGAACTCAGATCCACTTGCTGGCAATGTTGCTGGCGGTTCGAGCGACTGACGATTTGAAGCTTCAGCCCGCTCGGGTTGTAACTCCGCTGACGGAAATGTTGGGCAACTGTCTTTCGCAGCGGATAGGAATTGTGCCGATTTTGCGAGCGGGATTGGGATTGGTCGAACCTGTGTTGCAGTTGATTCCGGATGCGGCCGTTTGGCATGTGGGAATGTATCGCGATGAGGCGACAGCACAGCCCGTCGAGTATTATTCCAAACTGCCGGAGGAGAATGCCGTCGACGTGGGGTTAGTCTTAGACCCCATGCTTGCCACGGGCGGGTCGATCAAGGCGGCGGTTGTTGCATTGCAACGTTGGGGGGTGAAGGATATTCGCGTTTTAAGCGTAATTGCTGCAAGGCCGGGTATTGAGCAATTTCATCAGGAGTATCCAGACGTCAAAGTCTTTGTCGCGTGCATTGATCCAGAGCTCAATTCGCATAAGTTTATCGTGCCCGGGCTGGGCGACGCCGGGGACCGCATGTTCAATACCCTGCGATAAAAGAATCGACACTTGACCAACCAAGGCGTTTGCTTCTAGACTCTAGAGTTTGCATTCTTGGGCTATACGAGACTTCCTGGCAGTTCCCGCAATTTGCCGTCCGTTCGGTCTGTTTACCTTGGTATTCGTGAGTTATTTGTGGCAGCGACTTGTGTAATTGGACTTCAGTGGGGGGACGAGGCAAAAGGGAAGCTCGTAGATTTGCTCGCGCCGCGACACGATATCGTGGTTCGCTACCAGGGCGGAGCGAACGCGGGCCACACGGTTGTTAGCGGTTCCGAAGTTTACAAGCTGCACCATATTCCTTCTGGGATCTTGTCGGGTTCGATTGCTAATGTGATCGCACCCGGGGTTGTGATAGAACCCAATATGCTGATCCGGGAGATTGAAGGGCTGGAAGCTCGAGGAATCCAGCCTCGAAAGAACCTGTTGATCAGCGAGCGAGCTCATATTGTAATGCCCTGGCACTTTATTGAAGACAAAGCGACCAATCGGGCTGTTGTGGCTGGTGAGAGTATTGGAACAACCAATCGAGGGATCGGCCCATGCTACCGGGACAAGATCGGTCGGACGCATGCGTTTCGAATCGCGGACTTAATGAGCGACAATCTGAAAGCTAAGGTTTCAGACACTGTGGCTGCAAAATTAGAGGTGCTCAAGCACATCGCCGATCCCGCTGATTTGGAAACACTGAATGCGGACAAGATCTATGACCAATGCCGAGTGTGGGCAAAGTCGATTGGCTCACTTTCCATCGATTCCACCAATTACCTGCTGGATGAACTAGATGCAGGTAAAAGCCTGTTGATGGAAGGGGCGCAAGGTTCGTTGCTTGACATTGATCACGGAACATATCCCTTTGTGACCAGCAGCAATGCGTCAGGTGTTGGGGTTTCGGCTGGTTCGGGAGTTCCTGCACGATGGATCAACCGAGTGATTGGTGTTACCAAAGCTTACTCGACGCGAGTTGGCGGCGGCCCCTTCCCGACGGAGTTGTCGGACGAGACCGGTCAAAAAATACGCGACATAGGACGCGAGTACGGGACGACAACCGGCAGGCCTCGACGGTGCGGCTGGTTCGATGCGGTCGCGGTTCGTTATACGGCTCGGCTTAGCGGAGTTCATTATCTTTCGTTGATGATGATGGATGTGCTAAGCCACTTTGACTCCATCCAAGTTTGCGTTGCCTACGATCTGCGCGGCCAACGCATCACTCGTTTTCCCTGTTTGGCGGAAGATCTTCGGGATTGTGTACCAATTTACGAAACGATGCCCGGCTGGAATACGGATGTTTCCGGCGTTCGCAAATTGGAAGATTTTCCATTGAATGCTCGTAAGTATATTGAGCGGATTGAGGAATTGATCTCGGTTCCTGTAGGTGTTCTTTCCGTGGGACCGGATCGCGAACAGACCATCTTCTTGATTTAGTCGAATTTTCCACTCAATCGCAAAGTAAGCACATCGATGAAGGCGCTTGTTAAGTCAAAACGAGATGTTGGGCTGGAGCTGCAGGATGTACCCTTTCCTACGATAGGAATCAATGACTGTTTGATTCGCGTGGAGAAGACAGGTATCTGTGGTACGGATTTGCATATCTACAATTGGGATGCGTGGGCTCAGAAAACCATTCCGGTTCCTATGGTGGTCGGTCATGAATTTGTGGGTGAGATCGTGGAAGTGGGGTCCAATGTGACCGACTTCTTCCCAGGTGAGATAGTCTCTGGGGAAGGGCATGTCGTTTGTGGGCGATGCCGAAATTGCCTTGCTGGTCGAAGGCATTTATGCAAGGACACTCAGGGGGTTGGGGTGAATCGAACGGGAGCGTTCGCGGAATACATCGCTTTGCCGATGACCAACGTTTGGCATCATCGTCCCGATATCGATCGGGATATTGCCTCTATCTTCGATCCGCTGGGCAATGCGGTGCATACGGCACTGGCGTTTGAATGCTTAGGGGAAGATGTTCTCATCACCGGAGCGGGGCCAATCGGCTTGATGGCGACGGCCGTTGTCAAGCATGCGGGCGCGCGGCATGTGGTCGTGTCGGACATTAACCCGTTCCGTCTGGATCTTGCGAGGAAAATGGGGGCGTCCCTAGCGTTTGATCCTCGCGAGCGCGATATGGCTGATGTTCAAAAAGAACTCAATATGCGCGAGGGCTTTGATGTTGGTTTGGAAATGTCCGGATCGCCAGCGGCTCTTAGAACGATGCTGGCAAGCATGTGTCATGGAGGCAAGATTGCCATGCTGGGTATTCCGTCGGAGCAGATTGCAATCGATTGGAATTTAGTCGTCTTCAACATGCTGACGATTCGCGGCATTTACGGCCGCGAGATGTACGAGACTTGGTACAAAATGACAGTTTTGCTAGAGAGTGGCTTGGATATTTCGCCCGTCATTACTCACCGATTTCACTATACGGACTTCGAAAAAGGTTTCCAAGCAATGCAAACTGGCCTTTCGGGGAAAGTCATCTTAGACTGGTCTTAGCTGCTTCGAGAAATCGACTCGAAATGGCTTTTTTCATAGCTTCGAAACGCTCAAAATGCAAAGAGTCAAATCCTACAGGTTCAAAGAATGTTTTCGAACTGGCGAGGGCTTGGCTTAAGGCGGATGGCGTATTGAAGTATCCGATTCCGATTTCGTTACAGATCCGTTTTGCTTTCATGGTTTTCGCAAAGTTGTCTGGATTTCCGCTTTGATGGAGTCCCCACTCACAAAATACCGCGGGTGTTTTCGAACAAGCAGCAAACACCAACGGATGGAATCTTCCTACACTTACTATCATTTTTGCCTGCGAAATGTACTGTTTGATACGCGACGGGTTCCACCAATGTGTTTGGCAAGGCAGCCCCCATACGGATTCTAATTCGTTGATAAAACGTTCGTCTTCAGGGCAAAACGGTAGTAAAACCGGCGTACCAAACCGGTCTTGAATGGCCTTTACCAACTCACATAAGCCGGCACGGATTTCCGGTGTAAGGCGTGATTTTGGAAACTCGCGTAAGACCAAGAGGCAATTTTCACTCGCGACGTCGTCCGAACAATCTTCTTTAAGCCCCAATGCCCAATCGGCGCCATGCAAAACATTGTCGCTGGTTTTCTGAGCCATTTCGAAACCATCTTGTGACCGAACCCAAGGACGGGTCCATTCCATATAGGTTTTAAAGGTGTCGGGACTTTTTTCTTTTGCCACATCAAACGAAGATCCAATATCTACCCCCGATGACTGAATCAATTTGCCGGCCGCTCTAGCTGTGATGACTTGTGCTGCATTAAATCCGATCGGAAGATCACCACCTCCAACGTGAAGTCCCACGACATTGGGATCATGAAAAACGCTCAAGTCTTCCTGCCCGATAATTCTGCATTGGTTGTAGGGGTACCAGTTCCAAAAACCATCGAAAGCGCCGTGTTGCTCGACGCTAATCAAAATCTCAAAGTCTTTAGAGAGGTGTTCGTATTGTGCCTGCAGTAACGCCTCGTCACCTGTATTGCCACGCCCAAAAAAGCCCGACAAAACAAGCTTGGGTTTTGAAGGACTTGGAGATAAGGGAGCGGACCCGTCATTGCCTTGCAATTGCAAGGTATTGGTAGTTCCTCGCGGTTCAAGAAGATAAAGACCTTGTGCGTCCATTTTCTTAGATTGGATAATTCGGTATCCACATTGATGAAGTAGCACTGCAAAATCGAGGGCCTTATAGGAATTGAACCAGCCGTTCTGGGAACGTGTTTCTTGATTGGTAAAATCCGCAAGTTGGTAAGTGCAGATGGCTGGAATGCCGTTGGAAGCAAGGGTTGTCAGGATTTCTTCGGGGCGCTCTAGATACTCTAGGACCCCAAGTAGTGTCGCAAAATTTGCTTCCCTAATACGTTCGATCGGAATCGATTCTTTATTGAGATCAACAACAATCGTGCGATCATCGCGCGCAACAATATCAACCGGGATATATTTGGAAGGGCAAGCAAACTTTTCGACCGCCATGCGGCCGCAGCCGATGTCGATAACCGCGGAATCGTTGGGAATCCACTGGCAGACCTGTTCGGCTCGTAGATCCCAGTCAGCGGACAGATTTTGTTCCACTGACCAACGTTGCACGTCCGCTGTCTTGGTTAGAGATGACCTCACAGCACTGTTCACTTTGCGATTCAGAAAAGCCAGCACAAGTTTATCCTTTGACTTCGATCTTGAATGATCATTTGTATAGCCGTTGAATTGACGGCCCGAAATACCTTCGACGCATTTTCACTTAAAAGCTAACCCTTTCCAATACTCAGGCCGCATCACGTACGAGTTTTAATTTTGACTCACCAGCCGAAATCACTCCTTGCGATTCATAAATCTGTAAAACATTCGCTACGGTTGATTCCCAAGAATGCTCTACACAAAATTGATTTGCACGCTCGACCAATCTAGTCCTTAGCGATGCATCATTAGTAATCTTCTCTACTGCCCAAGCAAGCTCTGATGAACAGTGAGGCGTAAACATCAGCATGCACTCACCTATCCGATTCACTGTTTGGAAGGCATCGATTTTGCTTGCGATGACAGGTCGTCCAGAGCTTAATGCCCAAGTGATGGCACCCGAGCCCGACAATTCGACGTCGTCTCGATAAGGAGCAAGGCATACATCCGTCGCCGCAAAATAAAGATCTGCTGTCGCTCGATCCACCCAACCAGTTATTCGAACTCGTTCCTTAAGTTCTTCCGGCATTGAGTCCACAAGGGAGTTCAAGAAGGAATCCTTCGACTCCGGATGCATTCCGCCAACCAGCGCGAGGCAATAATTTTCAGGCAGTTTCTTCAGTGCTTCTAACGCGATTTCCGGCCCCTTGTACTTGCCTATAAAGCCAAAGATGGAAAGCAGTTTGTTGTCAGGCGATAAACCCAATTCGGCCTTGGCTGCCGTCGGGTCCAAGGTGATTTCTCTAGGAGGTAGGCAGGGATGCGGTATTACAGTCAGGGAAGTGGCATCGAATCCATTTCTGGCAAATGACTTTCTTGTTCGCCTGGAATGAACAATTGCCTTACATTGCCCAACATTACCTCCAAAATACTTGCTAACGTATTTGCCCCAAAGCCGCTTTTTGCGAAAGTGATTGATGGTTCCCATCAATCCACTTGTTTGCTTAGTAACCAAGTCGGTATGAAATGTTGTGACGGATGGGATATTCAACTTTTGAAGTCCCTTCAAGATGCTTCCAAACCGCTTGCACGCGAATTTTTGTCCAAGGGCATAGCCGTAAATGCCATGCTCATGCTGAAAGTGTACCAAGTCCACCGTAGCAGCTTTCGAAAGGATCTCTTTCTCCCAGCGTTGAATATCGAGCGGCAACATATCTCGCCACTCGCTCGGATGGAGGGCAAAAACTTCGTTCTCAAAACCTAGATTGGCCAAAGAGTTTACAAAGTTTTCGCAATATGTCGCAATTCCGCAAGCTGTTTTCCAAGTGGAAACATGAAGAACTCGTGGCGCGGACATATAAAAACTCCTTTTCAAATAAAACACATCCCTACGTCAGACCACCCTTTATCACTTATTTGAGTGCGACGCGTCAAGTGGACTAAGCGACTAAGCGATGAATTTGCAAATCGCCATCAATTCCATTAGGTAGCACGATTTCGTGGGCGTAGCCCAGGCTAGCAATCCTCCATTCTTTGTTAAGGTTTTGCTAGCTTATCCTTTGCTCGTGCAATGGCTTCTACGATTTCTTGGTTGTCGGGAAGCTTAGCCTGCAAATGCTGCAGACATCGAATCGCATCTTCTGTCTGAGATTGTAACATGTGCAGACTCGCAAGATCCGACCACACCACTAAAAGCTCAGGCGACACAACGATGATTCTTTCCAGTATCGAAGTCCAGCGTTTTGATCGGATGGGTTGCTTCGCAGTTTGTCGAATGGCTAGTTTCGATGCTACGACGCCTAAGGCGGGTTGCTTGGCGACATAATTCTCAAATTCTGAAACGACAGAAGCATGAAGATCATTAGGCTCCGATTCGATAGGCGAGATCGATGCGTACCGAACAACATGGAGCAAGGATCTCATGCCTGATTCACCATCGAATTCGATCAATTTAGATAGATTGCCATAGATGGAATCTGAATTGTCGTTCGTTGCCAGCCCGTCTAGTACTGAAATTACTTCAGACGAATCTGGCTGTAGCTGAATTGCAAGTGATAGCGATACGGGAATCTTTGGGTCATTTGTGGTTTTATCGTCCAGCTGACGAATGGCCGTTGACATCAGCATTCGAATACATGCGGCTGCAGAACGGTTGCGCAATTCTGCCTGCTCAAAATTTGGCACGCCTGGTAATCGCTCGGCCAAGAACGACTGAGCCTCCTTGAAGCTTCCTCCAATAAGCATGCATTCGAAAGCGGCAGCGATGGTATCCACGGGCAATACTGTTCCATTTTGTTCAGCCCAAAATGATTGCGTTCCTTGCCAAGCAAGCGGCTTGGCATCAAGGGGATTTGTTGCCATTTTCGCTTGCGCCAACCATCGAACATGCTCGACGTCGGTGAGCCCATTAGACGAAATCAAGTTCAGCGCTTCGTTCAACCGATCTCGTCTGAGACCAATATCCTGCGAACTCTGCGAACTAAGCGCACTGCGGACTAATAGTTGAGCCAAAAGCATTTTCGACGCATTTTGATCAGGCTTCGAAAGGGTGTCGGACGGTAAACCCAAACGATAAATTAACCCTCGAACCGTTTCCTCTAGACTTGCAATCTCTTCTAGGGAAAGCTCGGGCTTTTCCGAAATCTGGTTTCGCACCATCCACAATGTAGCGAGAGAAGCGTTAGGACCTTCGATTTTTGCCGTTGCCCTCATCGCTTCCATTCCCTTTTGACGCTCCGTTCGTGCACGCGAAATAGAGTCGCGAATACTTGCTATGGCGTCAGAAGCAGTCGACGATCCGGTCGAAATACGGCGTGCTTCCTCGAAGTACCAATCCGCTAACGCAGCACTTACTAAACCAGTTCGGTAGCGTGGCAAATCGTCTTGGTTGTTCCAAATAATCTGGCGGCGCAAGCAAAGATGAGTCTCTTCCAACTTCTGACGGAGTGCCTTTCTTTCATCGTTGCTAACATCCACTTGGTTGGGCAACTTTAACGCTTTACCGTCACCGACTTTGACATCCGCCAAATTCAAGTCACGCAGATTGCTTTCAACGATCGACTTATATCGATTCTGAATGTTCGGTTGCACGATCCAATAGCTGTAGAGAGCAAGCAGAATCGTGACAATCGCCAAGACGATAGAGGGAATTCCCTTTCGCCAATAGTAGTCACGCATTCGGTCGCGTTCGGTCGAATCCACAGCTTGTTCCTGTTCATGCATCAATACAAAACTACAATTTTTCACCGGAGAATATTGGCAATGTCTTGGCAAAGTGCCAGCTAATAGACACTGTACTATATTTGCACCGACCGTAAAATCCTCTGAAAAACCATGATTCCGAGCATCAGCTTTGACCAGTTTTCTCAAATTTAACAATTCTAGCGATCGTAGCTTTGGTGCGATTTGAGACTCAATGGATTGCGTCTCCTTCGGTTGCGACCTCCGTCAAATCTTCTAGGCATTCAGACTCCCAAGTAATTGAATGCCTGCAACCGCAGCCTCCACATCCTCCTCGCGACTGGTGTGACCTAAACTCATTCGCAATGTACCGCCCGCCGTTTTAGATCCAACAAAGTCGTGGATCATAGCTGCGCAGTGGAATCCCGATCTTGTTTCGATACCAAGTGATGTATCTAGCACCAATGCCATCTCGTGGCATGACATAGACTTCGACAAAATACTGACAACGGGCACACGATTTTTGAGCGAGCAGGTTTCTGGCCCAACCAAAGTGAGCGTAGGCTCCATGAGGACAGCGTTCACGAGACGATCTGTCCATTCCTGCAAAAGCTCACTTGGCTTTTGTTGCATCACCCAATCGATACCTGCTTTAAGAGATGCAATTCCTGGTAGATTTGCGTTCCCTGATTCGAAAGCCGATAACCAATCAAATGGCCCTTCGATGGAATCGCTGTTAAGTCCCGTTCCACCAATCCAAAGCGGCTGCAACAAGGGAGCGACGGACTCGGAAACGTACAGCAGCCCAGTGCCAAGCATCCCCCCTGCTCCTTTGTGGCCCGGTGCAGCTAACATGCCGATGCCCATTTTCTGCACATCGATGGGTACATAGCCAAGCGTTTGAGCTGCGTCGACTAAAAGAATGCAATTGTGCTTCTTCGCGATCTCGCTTATTTCGGAAAGTCGCTGGATTGCTCCAGTTACATTCGACGCATGATTGACGATGATGAAGCGAGTATCCTGAACTATTTTAGATTCTAATTGCTGCAGTTCTACAAAGCCTTGCGGATCGCAAGCAATCGGATCCCATTGGCAACCATACTGAGTGCGGGCCAGTTCAAGCGGTCGAAGTACACTGTTGTGCTCCGTGACCGTAGTGACTACATGAGCACCTCGGTAACTGGTTGAGCTCAACAGACCTAAAATCGCAGCATTGAGCGCCTGAGTTCCGCTGCACCCCAAACCAATGCTCGCTGAATGCTCGGCCCCGATGAGCGTCGCTACCACTTGCCGCGTCGCTAAGACAAGCTCGTTCGAACGCTCTGCAGATCGATAAACACCCCGGCCTGACGCCGAACCAAGCTTGTTCTGGAAATCGATGCAGGCCTCTAAGGATCCTGGTGGTTTGGGCCAGGATGTTGCTGCATGATCAAGGTAAAAGCGAGCTGGATTCTCCAAGGAAATTGACTCTGTTGGCTGGGGACTCGTAGCCTCGTCCACTACGGGGTCAGGTACCGAACAAAGTTGCGAATCGGTTGCCCATCGAGATAGGCCTTGGGCTGGCCTACGATCCCTCGGCTAAAGTAGGCACCATTGAGATCCTGGCCGAAGCCAACCAAAATTGGGTAGGGCGGCGAACGATACAAATTGGATGCCATGTAGGTTGGTGGGACGTAGCTAAACGGGGAGCCAGTTCGTCCAGAATTTGGCCCGCTCGTGTACGAATTTCCTGCATTGGGAGCGTCACAAGGATTGTTGTACGCCCGCCGATAAACGCTTGGCGAAACCATGTAACAAGCGTCGAACTGATTGGGTGGTGCACTGACAAATGGTTGAGTGTTCACGATGTTGGGTGGCCTGGGATATCGTGGCATTCCGGCATCGCTGGGGCTTACTGTAGGTGCTTGGACTTGCGGGTTTACGTTGCCTGGATAGTAAGTTGGGGGCGCGACATAAGTCGGGCCAGGTTGCACGAGCGAGCTTGATGGCCCATTCTGAATGGGATTGCCAACCGGCGGAACATTCGAACCCGCAGGAGCATAGTTGGGCATCACCGCTGGCGAATTATTGGGTGGTAGTACATTTGTTGACGGTGGAGTTGGATAAATGGGCAGCGAAGTCGTTGGCTGTGCAGGGATAATCGCCGGAGCGACGAATCCACCAGGAGGCGGACCAGAAAAAGTTGGCTGAGGAACGAATGCACCAGGAGGCGGACCAGAAAAAGTTGGCTGAGGAACGAATGCATTGGGGGGATTCGTCAACGGTGGTTGAACCGCATATGCAGGAGGCAAACTGGTGATGGGACCCTGAGGAGGAATTCCCCCGTTACCGCCAGGGAGTTCGGGCCCTTGGTACCTGGCGATCACGTTGTTGGGGTCGTAGTAATAGGGGACGCCATTGCTTGAGGCTAACGAAACTGGGCTTTGCAGTGTCGGGCGAGTCGTCGATTCTGCATCAATTGTCGAAACTGTTCGAACTGGCCGAAAATTGTCTGCTGCAATTAGGCTGGATGGAATGGAAGTGGCGTCTTGAACGATCGTGTATCTAGGTCCTGGCAGCAATCGAAAACCGGTCGATGCTTTCAAATCGGATGACGATTCAAAGGAACGATAGTTTTTAGGTGGCGAATCAAATCCAGGTTTTCGCTCTGATTCGGGATCGCGAAGGGATTTTCGATCGGCCATTCGTTCTGGTTCGGCCAAACCGCTCTTGGCGGTCGAGTTCGATACTGTTGCTGAATCCGCTTCCGCTTGACGAAGAAACGCACCTAACGGATCAAGCGGTCCCCGTGAATCGCTCATTCGGCTCAATCGTTCCCGCAGTTCGATCGTATCCTTCGCCGCGTTGGCATCCGTCCGAGGCCTGAATGGAGAATCACTGGCCGACTGAGCAAACGATTGCACCGAAGTTATGAAGGTATACGGTAAGACCAATGCAATTGCTACCGCTCTACGAATTCGCATGTGCCGTTGGCGCTTCGACTGGACTGGTTGCTTTCGCGTACCGTCCGCATTAGGTTCGAGAGATAGAAATAGGCTCATGGTGAATGGATTCGCTACTTGTTTTCGGGGTTGATGCGAACTCCAGCCGTCCGCAACCGCTCCACGAAAGCGCTATGTGCTGGGTCTTTCCGCAAGCTCTCGTCCAGATAAAGTCTTAGGTAGGGTGCAAATCGACCGTCCGCTTTTGCGTCAGCTTCCACGGCTTCCACCAAGGGGCCAAAATCGCCGATCGGATTGTCGGTTAGCACCAAGAGGCTGGGCTTCAACGCCCTTGCAAACTCGAGGCTCTTGATCCCGCAGCCTCGCAGACTGATGGATTCAAGTCCCACAAGTTGGCTCAGGGAAGCCAGGTCTTCGATCGGATTTCCAGAGACATGCAGTGTCCACATTTTTCGGAGCCCACTGATCGGTTCAATCGATTTGATTTTGTTCTCCGCAGCGTAAAGCGAT
>Ga0247831_1004836_pt1 | contig 17486 bp, 13 predicted proteins | sample LaCruzMarch2015__9_FD_192406 | JGI IMG/M metagenome (GOLD analysis project Ga0247831, IMG submission 192406) | Freshwater microbial communities from meromictic Lake La Cruz, Castile-La Mancha, Spain - LaCruzMarch2015_1m | ecosystem: Environmental > Aquatic > Freshwater > Lake | place: Spain... | reverse complement strand
AAATATATTTATATATTAATACATTTTATTAAAAAAAATATAATAGTATATTTTTATTTTTATTGATAAATAAAAATTATATTTTTATCAAAATTTTTATATTTTTATCTAAAGTTATAATATTTATTATGGATAGATTATTTGAAATGTTAGAAAATGATAAAAATTTTTTATTTCTAATATTTGATTATCAACAAAAATCTATAAATAGAGTCAATAAAAATATTAAAATAAAAGTTCCAATTATTTTTGTTTTTGGACCTGTTGGAGTAGGAAAATCAACTATATCAAATTTAATTGAAAGTTCTAATCCAGAATTATTTAAACATATTGATGGAGATATTTTGGATCTAAGTATGAAAGAAGTATTAAGTCTTAGTTCTGAAAGAAATGAATATACTATATATAAAATAGTTGAACAATTGATACAACAAAAAATTCCAGTTGTATCAATTGGAGGAGGAGTACTTTTATCTAATAAACAAATTCCAGAATTTAAATTTTTTAATTATCTAAATGAAATATTTGATTATTCAATTGATATAGAATCTTATATTTTATTACCAATGAATAATGATAAAAATGAGTTAAAATTATTATTAAACGATGATTTATTAAATTTTAAAGAACAATGTAAATTATATATAAATTGGTTGGATACTCAAAATTCTAAACAAAAAACAGAATGTCCTATAAAAAATCATATATTAATTTCTTTGAAAACAATTTATGATGATAAAAAAATATTTGAATCAGCAATTAGAACAAGAGAATATAATAAAACCCAAATTGAATCAATTAAAAAAGCAACTAAATATAATTTTAATATTGTAGTTAGATTAATATCTTTAATGGATTATAATTTAAAAAAAATTATATTTTATCCAGTTGTTAATACTGATAATTATAATTTATTCTTTTCTAATAATTTATTGAGACATAGCATTTCAGATATTATAAGAAATTCTTTTAATAAAAATAATTTATTTATTTCTCCTAAATTTATGCAAAAAAGATTATTATTAGAGTATATTATAGATAATAAAAAATATATTAATCATATTACTTTAAAATATGATAAAACAAAATCTTTATCAATAAATAATTTATATAATAATTTAATAGAAAAAATTGTTGAAGGTCATTTTTATAAATTTTATTTAAAAGATGATATTGATAAAATTAATAAAATTTTAGAAATTATTTTACAATATGATAATATAAATGAAGAAATTGAAGAAATAATTAAAATATTAAAAGATATTATATATGATTTTAGAATATTGGAAGATAAAAGAAGAATAAATAAAATAAAAGGATTAATTAATAAACATATTAAGACTCATAATATTTTGTTTCCAAAATTTAATAATTTTATTAGTTTAATAATATTTCCAGATGGTGTATTTGAAATACCAAATTTATCTAAAAGTGCTTATATTACAGTTTCATCTCTAAAGCATTCTTCATATAAAATGAAAGAAGTTGCTAAAATGATTAAATCTTGTAATTCAAGAGATAAAATAATTATATTAGATGATATAATATATACATCTAATAATTATATTCCTGTTTATGTTAAATTTATGAAAATTTTTTATATTTAATTTTATTTATTTATTTCTTTATAATTACATCCAGTTGGTGGATTTAATTTAATTTGAGGAACTTTTGGATAATATTGCATTTGGCATGATGGTTGATGGAGTAATGTCTTTTTACATTCTTTTGAACTACATGGCATTCCATTATTATTATTATTACATTTAGTACAACTTGGGGTATACATTGTACTTTGACATTTACTTAATAATCTATTTTGACCTCTTAAATCACTCTCTAAATCAACTAAATTTCCACTAAATAATGATACTCCATTTCCACCAACTGTACCAAATTCAATTCTACATTTTGCACAATTTTCAAATTTTCCACTATACATCATATAATCTAATGGACTTGTTGATAATTTTAAATTATTTTCATAAGAACATGCATCATAACTTAATCTATTTGAACTCATTATATTATTAATATATAGAAATATTTTTTTTATAAATTATTTAATTAATTATTTTTTTTATTTAATTAAAATCTTTTATATTATTATAATTAAATAAAATGAGTTTTAATAGATTAAAATATGATAATTGTGAAATAAAAAAATATAATAAAGAAACAGTTGGACCAGGTAATTATTTATATAATACTCCTATTATGTGTAAAAATACTTTAAATGATAATCCAATGGTTATTAACCAAAAAACAGGTGTTTCTATAAATAGTCATGTTGATTGGAGATTTTATACAGGTCCTGTTGATGTTGAATCAGAATTATTTAATTTAAATAGAACTGCATCAAGATGTCCTGATAATAAATATGTTCCTAAATGTGAAAATAATGCATGTAGTAATCAAGGTGAGAAATGTGGAACTGGAATATTAGAGAGTTGTCAAGATTCTGAAAATCCTTTAAGAAATACTTGGAATAGACCAGGTGACAATAATTTAGTAAATTTTTCAAATTATTTTTTCCCTACAGAAGATACACGATTAAGTAATCCTTCTACAAATCTTCGTGGAACAGGATGGAATAGATTTAATCCATTATGTAAAAATCCTCAAGAACAAATAACATTTCCAGGTCAATATATGACTAGTACAAGATTAGTTTTTAAAGATAATCATAGACCATCTGTTGTTCTACCTAATATAAATGATATGAATCCTTATGAAAAAACGCCAGAATGTCCTAAAATAAATCAAGTATGTGGTAATTTTACAAATAGTATGTATCAATATGATAAATGTGGATAAAAATAAATAACTTTATAATTAAAATATTTTAATCAATAATTTATACTTCTATATACATTTAAATTTATTAAAAATATAAAAAATCTATATAATAAAAATATTTATTTATTATATATGTCTAAAAAAATAATATATCCATTATTAATTATTATATTTTCAATACTTATAATTTTTTCTATTATTAATAATAAAAATAATAATAAGTTAAATTTAAATATTGAAAAATTTATAAATAATAAAGAAAATTTAATGATAAGGATTGAAAATAATCCTATATATATGAAATCATTAATTAATGGTTTTTGGACATCTGATATAACAACAGTAGATAAAAATTATAATGCAACAAATTTGATATCAATTTCATTAAGTGAAAATCCATCATTAAATAATTATGGTAATTTGTTATTTAATAATAATGAATATATTATAACATTTTTAAATAATAATAATTTAGTTGCTACTATGAAAAATTCTAACGGTACATTAAGTAATAATATAATACATATATTATTTTATAATAATTTTATAGATAATAAAGATATAAAATATGAAATTTCGAATAAAAATATATTTAATTCAGTTGTTTCAGTTTTAAATGGGAATACTTTAATTACTAAATATATATCATTCAAAGTAGAAAATAATAAAATAAGAAGCGAATTATATATTATTATATCAACAAAAAATATTTATGTAAATGAACCACCGCAAAAATATGATCTAGTAGCATATAATAAAATAATTAATAATTATCTTTTTCCAAGTAATTTAATAAGTGTAAATTTTGGTAAAACAAATTCTACAGTATTCAACATATTAACCAGCAAATATAATAGTTCTATACGATTTTGTGTTCAACGTGTTTTTTATAGTCCAGCATCAATGAATGAAATAATTACAAATATAAGTCCTGATATAAATATTAATGTCATTAGTAATAATCAAATACCAAATAATATTAATATATGTGATTTTAATTCTGATAAATTAACAAATAATCTTAATAGTTTTTTTATGCCTAAATCTACTATATTATATTTTTATAAATTACAATCTATAGTACCATCATATAATTATCTAAATAGTAATAATCAACAATCACAAAATGTATTACAGTTACAAAATAAATCAGAAAACATGGTTCAACAAAATATTTTATATAATGATCTATCAAGTGTTAATCAAAATACAACATATACATATGTATTAACATTAATTAATAGATATAATGTTACTACTAGTAAATCTGATATTATTGGGTTAAATACTTCAACAACTATACCATTTAGTGATATAGAGAATTTATTATAAATTACTAATAAATTCTAATATAAATTATTAAAAATATATCTTATATATATTTAAATATGATAATTAAGTATTTAATTATATTTTTTATTTTTTTTATAATATTAACATTTTTATATTTAACTAATTATTTTTTTAATAATATTGAAAAAAAAATAGAAAAAAAAATAATAAGAGAAACATATCAAAATAATATAAAATTAGATAAATCATATAATAATTTAATAATAAATGGTAATTTTGAAAATGGTAAAAATATAAAAAATTATGTTAGTGATGACGGTTATAATAAAATTATTATGTTAAAAAATCCTGGTTTATCATCATATGTATTAGAACAAAAAAAAACAACTGAATTAACATATTATAATTTTAGTGCTAAAAATATTAAAAATAATAAATATGTTTTATTATTTTGGTTATCAGTTGATGATGATATTGAAAAATTAGATTTTGAAAAATTAGTTAAAATTAAAATACAAAATGATGATTATAGTAATTATATCCCTAGATTAAATTATAATATTATCAAAAAAACTGTAATATCTGATAATAACACATGGTATCTATTAAAATATAATTTCATTTCTGGTAATAATACACTTGATAAATTAAATATTTATTTAAATTATGATATAAATTTACAATATAATACATATTATTTTACTGATATTTCTTTATATAAAGTTTTAATAGATGCAGAAAATTTTTTATATAATGATGATTTAATAAGTTATTATGATTCTTATAATTATGAAAGTACTAATAATATATGGAGAGATCTAAGTGGTAATAATAATGATATAATGATGTCAAATATTCCAATTATAGACTATACAAAAGGTTCTATAAATATTAATAATATAAAATTAACTTCTTTTAATTCGGATAAAATACAAAATGATAAATTTACAATATTATTTATACTAAATAAAAATATTGATTCTAATATAGAATATAATTTAGAATCTAATTTAGAATCTAATTTAGAATCTAATTTAGAATCTGATTTAGACCATAATAAAAAAAAATATTTAATTAGTTTACCAGGTAATGACAGATATTCATTTGAAATTGAAATTAGAGATAATTATTTATATTTAATATGTGATAAAAATGAATATAAATCAAGTAAAGAAATTATTTTATATAATAAAAGTTTATTATCAATATCATATGATAATGGTATTATAAATATAATACATGATGGTATAAATTATTTAGAGACTGATATTAGAAAAATATATTTTAATAATAATAATATTATTATTAATCGAAATAAAAATTTAAATTTAAATTTTTACGGTATTTTATTTTATAATAGATTGATAGATGATAATGAATTAGATAAAATACGTGAATATTTTATAACAAATGGTAATAAGAATTATAATAAACCAAATTTATATGAATATTATATGAATGATAATTTAATTAATTTAGAAGAATCTAATAATTATTTATTTAATCCAAATAATAATAAATTTAATAAAAATAATATAATTGATAGTGATTTATTTACAAATTATAATAATAATCAAGATAAAACTGTTAAAAATAGTTTTATAAAATGTAATGATGAATGTTTAGATAAATGTTCAGATTTAATGTTTGATAATTTTAATGATTTTTTATCTTGTGCATATGATTGTAAAAATACATTAAATTCCTGTAAAAATTTTTGTAAGATTGAACCTGAAAATAAAATGTATTGTAAAATAGAAAATAATAATATTGATTGTCCAATTGTATATAAAAAAAATAATGGATATATGGTGTATATTAAACCAAATAGTAAATTTGCAAAGAGTTTAAATTATAGTGGTGAAAAATCATATGGTACAGATATTAATAAAGCAAGAAATATGTATAATATAAATTTTCCAGATTGTCCTATACCAAAAGAATTAATTAATGGTTCTGATAAAAAATATATAGAAACATGTCCTTATATAATAAATGAATTAAATCCATGTTATACAACTTCATGTGGTAATGTAAATTGGAATGTAAAAAAATATTCAGATTTAAATTTAAATAAAAATTGTAAAAAAGCAGTCTCTAATTATTGTCAAATAAATTATAATCTAGATGATAATTGTGCTTGTTGGAATCCTTGTAATAAAAATGATAAAAAATGTATAGAACTTAGAAAATATTTTGAAGACCCAAAAGATTATTGTTCACCAAGTCAATTTAAAATAGAAGATCATCCAGATTTTGATAAATATATTAAAAAAGATAATATTCCATGCTGGGGATGTAATTTAACAATGTAATAAAAATCAAATTTTAAAAAAAAATATAATAATATAATATATTATGAATGATATTATAATTTGGATATTATTAATATTTGTTCTAATTATAATTATAGGATTATACATGAGTGATTTTACGTCACTAAAATTAAATGAAAAACAAAAAGTATTAGAATTAGATTTTATTACTGAAAATTTTTCTCCAAGTTCATCATCTACTACTGAACAGTCAGAAGGTGCATCTGCATTATATAATTGGGGGTTACCTGATAAAAAAATAAATAAAAAAGAATGTGATACTGATCCAAAACCATCTTGTCCGCAAATAAAGAAAGAAAAATGTGAAGAACCTTTACCAAATAATAATCAAATATGTTATAATTGTGATATAACATTAAATAGAGATATTGATAAATATGTATTAAAAAGTAGTGTACCGTCATATCCAGATATTAATGATTTTATTACAAAAAATATGATGAATGCTAATCCTGACTTAAGTGATTATATTTTAAAAAGTGAAATAAAACCATGTGAAAAAATAGATATTACAGACTATCTTTTAAAAAGTGAAATTCCAGCATGTCCTTCTTGTCCTATTTGTCCTATTTGTCCAATATGTCCTATATGTCCTCCTGAAAAAAAATGTAAACAGATTAGTGAATATAATATATCAGAACATCCAGATTTAACAAAATATATCAAAAAAGATGACTTAAATAAAAATTATATTAAAATTGATGAAATAAATAAAAATTATATTAAAATTGATGAACTAAATAAAAATTATGTTAAAATTGATGAACTAAATAAAAATTATGTTAAAAGAGATAAATTAAATGAAATATGTAATCAAATTTCTCAAAAATCACAAAATATAAAACCTCCTATAAAAAATGAAAAATCTAAATATCTAAAAGAAGATGAATTAAATATATTTGATGAAAATAATAAAACTTCGGAATTATTAAATAATGACAATATGGGATATTATGCAGGTGATAGTTTATTTGCTTCTGTATAGAAATATTAATTTTAGACATGGTACTATTTGTTAATTTTTGAGACATTAATATAAATTATCATTTATGAAAAAATTATAAATTTTACAGCTTTGCACACAACGCCAGTAACTTAAGAATTTAAGTATTTTTATATAATTATATTTAATTATTGAAAATATTAAATTAATAAATAATTTAAAATATCATAAACTAGACCTAAATATATTTTTAATAATTTATAAAAATTATTAAAATAAAAAAGTATAATACTTAATAAAAATATTGTATAAAACCTTAAGTTACTAGCGTTGTCCCAAGATGTTCTAAAAGTTGACTTAAAATCTGTTGCATAAGGTAATTCTACGATTTCGTAATCCATTATAGTGTTATTTATAAATACTAATTCATAATCTTATTTTAATTTTTTATTTTACCAAAAGGTGCGGTTTTAAATAGTGGTATAAAATATTTAATTTTATTTAATTATTTGTTTTATCATTGTTTTTGTTGGTAATTTTATATAGATTATTAAAAAAACTAATAATTTTACTACTAACTTTATTTATTCCGGATAACTGTGTATTATTTAGAATAGATTCACGTGCTAATAAATGTGCATCTTTTCCATTATTATCTTTTAAAGTCAAATCAGCATTGGCTTCTTTTACTAAATATTTTATAACATCATAATTTTGCATATTTACTGCCTTCATTAAAACTGTCTCTCCTTTTATATCTTGTAAATTAACATCAGCACCATTCTCTACTAAATAAATTACAGTATTTAAATTAAGATGTGTATTTACTGCCTTCATTAAAGATGTTTCTCCTTTTTTATCTTTTTTATTGATATCAGAATAATTTTCAACTAAAAAATTTATAATTTTATAATTTTTCATATTTACTGCCTTCATTAACGCTGTTTCTCCTTTTTCATCTTGAATACTTGTATATTTATATTTATTCATTCTGATATTAGATACTTTTTTAGATCTATTTGATTCTTGTTCATTTGTTATATATTTTGCAATAGAATATTTTATTAATTTTTTTACAATTATATGATGTCCTATATTTACTGCCTTCATTAACACTGTTTCTCCTTCTTTATCTCGTAAATCAATATTAGAATTAAGTAATAAAAGATCTATAACAAGCTTATTAGGGTTTTCCTTATTTACTTCCTTCATTAATGCTGTTTCTCCTATTTTATTTTGTAAATTGACCTCTATATTACCCTTGTTTATAAAATATTTTACAATTTCAATTAATTCTTTTGAATTAATATTTAAATTATCTAATGCCTTCATTAATGCTGTTTCTCCTTCTTCATTTTGTAAATTAACATTAGTATTTTGTACTAAAGTATCTATAACTATCAAAAAATTTTTTTTTGTAATATAAGGAATCTGTATATTTACTGCTTTCATTAATGCTGTTTCTCCATTATTATCTTGTAAATTAACATCTTCACCATATTTGATTAATTCATTTATAATATTTAAATTTTGTATATTTACCGCCTTCATTAATAGAGTTTCTCCATTTTTATCTTTTATATCAAGATTTGCACGATATTTGATTAATTCATATACAATATCAACATCTTTTATTTTAATAGCTTTCATTAATGCTGTCTCACCTTCATTATCTTCTAAATCAATATCTATTTTATCTGCTAAATATTCTACAATATCAAAATTTCTTATATATACCGCCTTCATTAATGCTGTTTCCCCTTTATTATTTTTTAAACTACAATTAGCTTTATTATATACTAAATGGTTTGTAATATTAAAATTTCTTGACTTCATTAATGCAGTTTCCCCTTCAAGATCTTGCAAATTAACATCTGCCTCCATCTTTAATAAAGATTCTAAAATATCAATCTTTCCTATAAAAGCTGCCTTCATTAATGCAGTTTCCCCTTTAAGATCTTGTAAATTAACTTCAGTCTCCATCTTTAATAAAGATTCTAAAATATCAATCTTTCCTATAACAACTGCCTTCATTAATGCAGTTTCCCCTTCAAGATCTTTCAAATTAACATCTGCACCATTTTTAACTAGATATTTTACAAGACGAGAATCTTTTCTATATATAGCCTTCATTAATGCAGTTTCCCCTTTAAGATCTTGTAAATTAACATCTGCACCATTTTTAACTAGATATTTAATTAATTTTATATAATTTCCAATATCATTATTATAATTTATATTATTTTCATAATAATTTATATTATTTATATTATTCTCATTATGATTTATATTATTATTATTTATATTGCTACGATCACTCATATAATTACTATTATTATGTTTATTTCTATTTCTATTTATTTTATTTTTATTATTAATTTTATCTTCACTAAGTGATGCAGAATAATATATTAAATGATCAATTGCTATCATCAAAGCTGTTTCTCCCTTAATATTTTGTATATTAATATTAATACCAAATTCTAATAATCTATTAATAATATAATAAAAAGAAACTTTTAAATTATATCTATTCATAATTGTAATCATTAATAATGATTGTCCTTTATATGTTTCATTAATATTAATACTATCAGGTTTATATAAAAATAAAGTATCTATCAACTCTATATAGCCAATTTTAATTGCATAATTTAATAGTGATAAATTATAAATTTTTATATTTATATCAGCACCATTCATAATTAAAAATTTTATTAATTCTATATTATATGTACCAACTGCTATAGCTAATAAACTTTTTCCATCTTTATCTATTGTATTTACATCAGCATTATCGAAACGATATAAAAATTTTACTATTTCTATATTTTCTTCGTAACATGCAGATACTAATAAATATCCTATATTTTTTTTATTAATATATTGTGGGTTTTTATCTATAAGTTCTTTTAATTCTGTTAATTGAGCTTTTCTGTTAAATTGACTTTTATGTATTTTTACTTGGTGAAAATAAGACTTCAATTTTGATATATTTTTCTTATTTAATGGTGTTGATTCATCTGTAAATGTACAACATGGAAATCCAAAACAACTCATTTATATATTATAACTTAATATATAAAAATATAAAATATTAATTTAAAAATATAAAATATTAATTTAAAAATATTAAATTTTAACTTTTTTTTATATCTTTGCACAATTAAAACGCCGAATTAACAGAGAAAAATAATACAAATTAGTAAAAATTTGATTATAACCCATCGTGTAATGGGTAAAAAAGAATTATTTTGCATATAGCTTAACCGATTATCATCGTAATAATTCAGACATCTAATGAAGAAATCAATATAGACTTCTTACTATTCATTATTAATATAATTTATTATTATTTTATTTATTAAAATCGGCATTTTAATTGTGTAAAGGTGTAAAATATCTTTAAAAAAAGTTAAAAATGATAAGAAATATATATGGAGATGTAGAATAGGAGCTGTGCTGCTAGTCAAATTTTAATTTATGTTAATAAATTATTATATTTTTATTGTTAAATTATCAATAAAAATATAAGTAAAAATAAATAAAATATAATTTTTGACTAGCAGCACTGGGCCTAATGTAGAATAAATAGTTTTACTAAAATGTTTATTTATTAAGTTTTTATTAAATATTTTCATTTTATAAATATTTTAATTTTATAAAAAAAATTAAAATATTTATTAGAATTTATCTGAAAAAAGTTAATGGAGCTATAGAATATATAAAATTTATAAAAAATATTTATAAATTTTATATTTATATAATCAAAATTTCTTTATATTTTGATTTTTTTATTTTTTTTAAAAATTATTTTTCTTAAAAATTCCTTAAATATTAATTTTTATATTTAAATGCACTTATTTTATAAAAAAATAAGAAGTGTACTAGTTTTTTTTATCAATAACCTAATATTTTAACAAATATTTTTATTTTTATTGTATAGTATATTAATATTTTTTTATTAAAAAAAACTAAAAAATAATTTATGAATAAAAAATAATTTTAAACTCATAATCAATAAATGAAAAATTTTTAAATTTATTTAAAATTATATTATTTATTAATAAAAATATTAATTGTTATAGTTTAATACATTTTTTTAAATTATTAATACCCATTAATAATTTAAAATATTTTAAAAAATAATATTTTTAACATTTTTTTTAAAATATTTTAAAAAAATGTTAAATTCACTATATTTTTATTATTAAAATATAAGTAAAAATATAATATAATTTTTGACTAGTCTAAAGCCAATACCTGGTGTTACTGGTTAATAGTTTATTTATATTTAAAAACTATTTTATAAAATAATAATTAAAAAGTATTTGACATTGGGTATAAAGCTCTATTAGACATGGTCCTGTTGGTAAAATTTTAAGAAATAATTATAAATTATTATTTTAAACAATAAAAAAATAATAAAATTTGCTATCCATGACCAGACCTAAGCTCTATTATATATACATATTTTCAATTTCAATTGCCATTTTTTCAAATGGATGTTCAAATGATTGATTATTTGTAGGATAATAAATTATATCTTCTATTGATTTTGGATTATTGTTATATATTGCATTATATATATTTTTATTATTATCCATATAAATCCAATTATCTAAATCTGGATTTGCTCTTATATTATCATTTTTATCTCTTTTTTTTAATTTAATAAAATTATTTTTTTTTAAATATATATCAATATCACTAATATATTTTTTTTGATATAAATGTATTTTTTCATGAATAAGTGTTTTAATTAATTTCTTTTCAGAGTAATTATTTATATTATCATAAGATATAATTATAATATTATTTCTTGTATGAGGTAAACCATTTTCATATAATTTACCTTTTATACATCCTAATTTCCATTTTATTTCATTTATTTTTTTTGAACATAAAAAATCTAATTTTATTTTTGAAAAAAATAAATTGGCTTCTTTAATACATTTTATAATTTTATTTTTTTGTTCATCTGTAAAATTATATACTGAATATTTTATTAAATTTTTATATTCATCAATAGATTTTATTTTTCTAGAATATAAATCTTTATCATAAAAAGATTTATAATAATTATCACTATCATCTATTAATATATTATATAATTCAATATTATCTAAAAAAAATATATTATTATCAAAAAATTCTACATATTTTTTTAAATTAATATTTAAAAAAAAAAAAATTATTAATATTAATAATATTAAATAAATATACATTAATATTTAATTAGATTAAAAATAATTTAAATAAATATCATTTAATTAAAAAGTTTACATTTAATTAAATTATATTTATTTTAACAAAAATCATGTAAATTATAATTAAGTTTAAATAATATTTTATAAAAAATATAAATTAAAATTTATTAAAATTTAAATATATTTTCATTAATAATAAATATATAAAATATGTTTATTATTAATGAAATTAATGAAATTAATGAAATTATTAATTTAGTAGTATTGTGTATAAATGTTTAATAAAAATAAAATTTTAACTTATTTTATAATAAATCAGAAACATTGGATGGTAAAGGAATTATTTCAGTATTATATAATTTTTGAATATGACTTAAAATATTATTTTCCCTTGAATTTACAAAATTAATAGCAGATCCTTTCCTTCCATAACGACCACTTCTACCAATTCTATGTATATATGTTTGTGGATATTTGGGCATATCATAATTAATAACAAGTGATACTTGTTGAATATCAATTCCTCTTGATAAAATATCAGTAGTAATTAAAATTCTTGTTCCACCTACTCTAAATTCTTTCATTATATCTTCTCTTTCTTTTTGCATCAAATCTCCATGTAATAATGATACTGAAAAATTTTGTTCATGTAATGAATTTTTTAATTCATCTGCTCTATTTTTTTTGTTACAATATACTATTGCTTGTCCAATTGAAATAAATTTATATAAATCTATTAATGCATCTAATTTATATTGTTCATCGATATTAATATAATATTGTACAATTCCATCTAATGTTAATTCATCATCTTTCACTAAAATAGATAAATAATCTGGTTTAAATAGATGTTCAAATAATTCAGACATTTCTGTTGGTATTGTTGCACTTATTAATATTACTTGTGCTTCCTTCGGAATTCTAACAAAAACTTTTTTAACTTGTTTTCTAAAAGATGTTGATAGAACATCATCTGCTTCATCAATAATAATAATTTTAATATTATCTGTACTAATTAAATCTTTGTAAATTAAATCACTTAATCTACCAGGTGTTCCAATAATTACATGTTCATTTATACTATTTGAATTATATTTAAATTGCATATCACCTCCAATACATAAATTAGCTTTTATATTTGTATATTTTGATAAACTTAAAAATACTGAATATGTTTGATTTGCTAGTTCTCTTGTATTAGATATAATTATACATTGAGGTTTATTTATATCCTCGTCAATTCTTTGTAATAATCCAATAATAAATGTAGCTGTTTTACCAGTTCCAGAATGTGATTGAATTACAATATCATTCCCATCAATAATTGGTTTAATTGCAACTCTTTGAATTTGTGAAGGTTTTTCAAAGCCATAACTGTAAATACCTTTTAATATATTATCTTTTAATTCTAGATTTGGATCCTCAAATCTATCATAAAAATCTAATTTTTTACTCAATTCATAATTTTCAAAATAATTATTTTCTTTTTCTACTAACATTTTATATTTATATATATATATTTAATCTTTTAAATTAACATATTTTAATATAAAATTAATATTTATAAGGAAGGGTCAAATCTTAAATTTTGTAATACATTTTTTAAATTATCAAGGTTATTTGTATTAATACCCAATATTAACCATTTTCCATTTTTAGATGGAAAAAGACTAGTTTTTAATAAAATAGAATTATTAGAAAATCCACTTACATCCATTGATGGAACTAAATATAAACCATTTGATGTTTTAATATTAGCAGTTATTGCAACAGCATCATTTGTATTTCCTGGAGTTGTTTTAGTTTTAATTATTAAAGAATTATCTAAAACTAGTTCTTGTTTATTACCACCTTTATATAAAGACAAACCAATTGTTCCGTCATCATTATAATTAACATATTTAACTGGAGTATTATAATCTGAAGATGTACTCAAAATAAAATTACATGAATTATTTATATTTTTTTTAAAATTTATATTCCATATTGCAGGACTATATGCATTATTTCCAATTGGACCATAATATTGATTTATAAAAGTATTACATAAATTATTTGCTTCAGTTAAAGTATATGATGGTGGATAATTTATAAATGAAACTCCTTTTGAAACTTCTGGAAGATTTGTTTTAACATTTAAAATATTTCTATAATATGATAATAGACTAATAGTATTACCATTAGCATCTGGATTATTAAGCATTTGATCCATCATATCTGCTTGAACTGTTAAAGAATTTTCACCAGGTAAAGTTCCAAAAAATTGATAATTTAATGTATATGCATTACCAATATTAGTTACATAACATAAAATACATGAATTACACTTTCCAAGATATTGTAAATAATCACAAATATACATTGATTCGCCAACAACTTTAGTTAAAATGTTAAGTGGTGTAAAATTCATATAATCAGATATATTTTTAACAATTGGTGGACATGTAGTTATTGGAGTTGCACCATTAGTTTGCTCACTAGGAGATGGAGATGAAAATACACATGATGGTGTATTACAATTATTACCACTTGTAATAACACCACATGCATTATAATTTTGTCCATTATATTGACCATATACAGTAGTAGCGTCTAATCCATAACCAGTATATATACATGGAGATTCATTAGCATTTCGACATATTTTTTCTTCTAAATAAAATTCACTATCAGGTATCTCTGGCAATGATACACTAGATTTATAATTATGATGTGTTATATATGGTTTAAAAAAACTAAAAGTAAAATTTTCGGTAGTCCTAGTAGTCCCAATAGTTTTAGTAATTATTATATTAATTGTTTTAATATCATTATTAAATAACATTTCTCCACTTAAACTAACTATTTTATCTCCCGTTCTAGTATAGAAATCATCACATTTAATACCTGAGTTATCAATTACAAATTTAGTATTATTTAATTTTCCAATACCAATAAAATAGTTTGGTGAACAATAACCACTAGTAGATAATCCATTAATTTTTTCAGGATCTTTATATATATTATAATAATAACTTAATGATATTACTAATTTATTATTGATTTGAAACATATTAGCATATATTGCATCATTTCCACTAGGAGTTTTCCAAACACCATTCCATATACCATCAAAATTATATAATGATAAATTAGTATCTAATAGACTATCATATGCATCAGATTGAGTTATATCAGGTATCTCAGGTAAAAGAAGATTATTATCATTAATAGAACCAGTTATAGAATTAAATTTAGTAGATTCTCTTATAATTTTATAAAACATACTAATAATATAACCTTCATCATCATACATAGTACTTAAAGATCTTTGTGTATTATCAAAACTTTCAAGAATTTTATTATATTGAATATTTCTATATAAAAGATATAAAATTGATAAAATAATTAAACATATTATTAATAGATACATATATGGTTATAACAGAAAAAAAAATTAAAAAATTATTATTTTTAATTATATAATTAAAAATAATTATAAATAAGAAATGTAGTAAAAATTATTTATAATTTTTACACCTTTGCACAATTAAAACGCCGATTTTAATAAATAAAATACTTAAAATAATAATAAATTATATTAACAATGAATAGTAAGAAGTCTATATTGATTTATTCATTAGAGGTCTGAATTATTAAGATGATAACATGTTAAGCTATATGCAAAATAATTCTTTTTTACCCATTACACAATGGGTGTAATAATCAAATTTTTACTAATTTGTATTATTTATTAAAATTGGCGTTTTAATTGTGCAAAGGTGTAAAATAAAATTATTTATTAATAAATATTTTCTTTATATTTTTAAAAATTATATGGTTCTGGATTTGAATCACCTGATAAATATTCAGACCATGGAGTATTAATCATTAATGGACAAGGTGTTTTTATTTCTCTATTTTTTAAATTATTTAATCCAATTAATTTATTTTTTTCTGGAATATAATAATCAGGATAATTTGTCCATGCATTTTCTCCATATATCCAATCACTATTTATATTTATTCTTGAATCACCATAATTACCTCCTAAATTTCTATTTAAATTATTTCTATTTAAATTATTTTTATCATTTCCATTATTTTTATCACTTTCATTATTCATTTCATTAACACTATTTTGTGCATTATAACTTATATTAATATTTAATGGAAGTGGATTTGATAATAATATTTTATTTAAATCTGGATTTTCATATTTTACTGAATTTTGTTTTATAACTATTTCTTCTTCTGATATAAAATTTGATAATGGAATAGAATTATTTTGAACCTGATTATTTATTGATTCTGATAAATCATTATTTTCTTCCTCTATTTCAGGTACTGTATATGTTTCTTCCTCTGAATTTACATTATTTAAAGATGTATTTAAAGATGTATTTAAAGATGTATTTAAAGATGTATTATTTTGAAGTATTTTGTTATATATAGGATTATTTTTATATAAATTAAAATTAAGAATATTTTCTTCTTCTATATAATCTTCTAAATAATCCCTAATAATATTTTTATCATAACATCCATCAATACATCCATCAATATTTATAATTTCACTATTAGTAATGACTGAATTAGTAATATTACTAAAATTTTCTTTTGAATCAAATAAATTATAAAAAATTAAATATAAAATTATACTTATTAATATAAAATATATAAAAAAATTAAAATTATTTTTAGAATAATACATAGAAATAATAAAACCTAAAAAAATAGATGTTATTAAAAATAAAATATTTTTATTTATCATATATATTATATATTATATATTATATATAATATATAATATTATAATTTCGGATAAAATTATAAAAATTCGGATAAAAATATAATTTTATAAAAATATAAAATTATATATCAAATGACATATTCTTTAGAAATAAAAAATATATTTTTATATAA
>Ga0247831_1004834_pt1 | contig 17492 bp, 10 predicted proteins | sample LaCruzMarch2015__9_FD_192406 | JGI IMG/M metagenome (GOLD analysis project Ga0247831, IMG submission 192406) | Freshwater microbial communities from meromictic Lake La Cruz, Castile-La Mancha, Spain - LaCruzMarch2015_1m | ecosystem: Environmental > Aquatic > Freshwater > Lake | place: Spain... | reverse complement strand
GCCGGGGGGGGATGCCCCCCCGGACCCCCCCTCTGTGGTGACGCACGGGCCCATTCCCCCTTTCTTTCTTTGTTTTCTTCAAGAAATGATTTTTAACGAATGAGCGGGATAATATTTTTGGCTAGGGCGTTAAGAATTACAAGAAACCACATAAAACCCTAACAATCAAATGGCGGGCTTTGTTCCACTTGTATGCACGTGAGAGCGTGACAGGAGACAGATTTGGCGGGCCTCATTCCCGAAATTTATATTCCCGCCACGTTTAATTCCTATGTGCCCCTCATATGGATACAAACAAAAACTCTGGCCCTAAAGGTTTGTTGCGGTCACTTAGCCTGCCAACGCTCAGGTCTTTCTCTCCCTCTTTTCACACATCGACCCACAAACAGTTCCACTGGTAAGCAAGATAATTCCCAAAATTCATATTCGGGGACAGAGATGTATTTAGGTCCTACGTGGATTTTATACAAACTACTTGGGAATTTGCGATGACCGGTCCAATTAAGGGCTGCCGGGCTATAGGAGTACCTCCAAAAGAATGAATCATAATTATCATGATGGGGTGGATCCGACTACTCCTTGTTGGCCTGCCATGCTGCCTCCTTTTAGTAGTCGATGCATTTTCTGCTAGCGCTGCCAGCAGAAGATTGATCTCGTCATCATCTTTTCCTGTTGATGGAGTGTCAAGTCTTTCGGCTCAGAGAAACCAACGACGACGTGAATTTGTCATCCAATCGATCACAACATCATCTGCAGTTCTCACCCTTCCTTTCATTGCAGTGGCCGACGAAGGAGGGGATGTCGTTATCATTGACCCAGCGATGCAAATGCCAAAAATAACCCACAAAGTGTATCTTGATGTTGAATTTGCCAAGTCATCGTCATCGTCATCATCATCATCGAGGAGTAGTCGACTTGTCATTGGTCTATTCGGAGATGACATGCCCCAGACTGTGCAAAATTTTATATCACTGTGTGACAATGACAATCAGCCGAATTACGTGGGAACGACATTCTATCGAGCATTGTCAGGTAATTCCATCCAAGCCGGCGCTATTGGCAACCCTTCTGGTAAAGTTGGGATTACTTCATTTACCGGTGGTTTGCCCTTCTCACCCGATAATTACAATATACGACACACTCGTGCGGGACTTGTAAGTGCTGTCCGATCGAATACAAATGGGGAGATTGATTCACGTTTCTTTATCCAGACTGAAGATGATGCTGGGTGGGCAGATGATAGATATGCTGCGTTTGGTATTGTACTAGATGACAACAGCAGCAGCAATGCTGATGCTAACGATGATGGGGTGAAGAATAAGGGAATGGACCTAGTCAGAAGAATAAGTAGAGTCGAAGTCAAAACACCACAGAACAGTCCAAAGGATCCTATAACTATTGTCAGGTGCGGTGTGTTGTAAACGATCATAATCTCAAGCTCTATTTAATTCTCTACAATTGTTAGTATTCATCATGAGGATTCGCTTTACCCCTTCTTTTTCCGGAAGAAGAATCCACCATCTCTTTCCTTAACAACACTAAATGCTTCTTTGGAAATTTCCTTCGCGCTGCCAAAGAAACTAGAACCAAACGACGACACTCCACCGAGTGCATTCTTGACAGTCTGCGCTGGCAATGCCAGGACGCTCCCAACAGCCGATGAGACGGTATGTCGCTGATTCTCATGACTCCAGCTACTAATCCCACGTAGGGCATGCAAACGCAATGCTCCAGCAGTACACCCCACCGCGGCAACGACTGGACGTGCCAACGTTGGGCCAAAGTCAATATCATATACGGCCTGTTGATCGCTATTTTTATCTTCTGACAATGTCCATCTATCAATGATTGCAAGTGGTTGAAGAGATGATACAAGATGGACTGAAACCCCTCCTCTACCACAAACAAGTACAGCTCTACCATCCACAGTTGGGAGGATCTTCTTGGGCATGCCCATTGTTGACGATAAAGGATGTGTACCCACATGTCTACCCTCAACGGTAAATAACTCCAACGATAGCACTTCTTTCTTCTTGCTGCTATTTTCTCGATGTATGAACTTCGTCGAACAAACAGCAATAACGAAGCCTAACGTACTGAGACAAAAGGCTTGTGTATTCGCAAATGTTTTCTCGATTGTATAGTCCTCATCATCATCTTGTCTTCTATCATATTGAGGAGGGTTAAAATTTCTTATCATGGCACCATTCCCAATATCAAAGAGACAGCAGAGATTGGACGACACACTGGCACATATCCCAAGAGAGCAGGAGATGGATACACCAAATATAGATGAGCCACAGTGTCCACCCATTCGCATTCTCGGTCGGAGTGGCCAATAGTGTGATGAAATGAAACGCCATAGTGTGGAACATCCATCGGCACTCCCAACGAACACCAATTCACCCCCCACACCTCCCTGTCCTGACGCGGTACCCATGGGATCCATATCAATCGCCGTGATACAATCAGCATGAATTGACGGGACAATAACCTCGCCCTGTATTTGGCCCTTGATTGGGTCTACAAGTTGAATGGCCAGCGCACCCTTACCATCACCATCACTCACAACAAGTATTAGCGATCGGTTGGCAAACATGGTTTTTGATATTGCCACTGTTGCATTGCGATGATCTTCCTCACCACCACCTCCGGTTGTGGTATATGGTAATCGCGGGATAGTTCGAAAACTAAACAATTCTCTTTGTGCCACGAAGCAACCCTTGTCACTAAATATATCATTCTTTTCTCGTCTATTTACGTCATCATCCTCGTTATTGTCATCCTCATCTTGGATGGCACCAGAGTCAGACATATCATCATCAAATTCAGGTTTCCATGCCCATCTGAAGAAATGAAATACTCCCTTGGAGTCGATAGCAAGACATCGATCAGTGGATGATAGTCGTATCGAAATAAGAGGTGCGTGTGGCCCTGGTGGAGGAGCTCCAAGATGTACCCAGTACGAAAGTGGTGCATCCGTAAAAGGCAGATCTGTCTTTGACATGCCGACCTCTTCATTTTCCAAATTTCTAGTCTGTACCTGATCAAATGATGTCAGTTTACTTAGCGGTTTCATCTTCATGTCATACAAATCTGAAAGAGTCTGATGACGATGACTAAGAGTCCTCCTTGACTTCTTCTTGGCATGATTCCTGTAAAACAATTGCATTGGACACTGACCAAAATGAGCAATTTGTAACTCAGTAGCCTTACGCAAGCCTTCATCTTCGATACTAGCAACGTCGACTGATCCGTAGTATGTTAAGTAGAAATACACATTGTTTGCCTCGATGGCTGCCTTACCCTGTTGTTTTCGTCCAAAGATTATATCAATCCATGCCGGTAGCATCTTTGAACAAGTGTCGCTCTCTAATGCAAGACGCATAATCTCAACGAATTTCTCTGGACTCCCCTTCGCCCACGGTGGCAAAAGAACATCTCCAAGGACCTCCCCATCTTGACTTGTACCAAGCTTAAAGTCGTTCGAGTTCCTTAAAAACGATGGATTCGAATAGAACTCAGGAGTTAATTCTTTCACTTCGGCAGCGGACCGTCCAGTGCACATGTTCCAAGTACGCTCTACTGAGCTAAATAATCGGTCGGCCACATCAAAATGCCCTGATTGCAGCTCCCTATGCAGTGAAGAGTATGGGTGCATTCTAATCAAAAAGTGTATAACCACACCTGCGCTTGTTGAGTAGTGAGATCCATACATGAATGGAGGCAAGCAAGGGTCATCAAAAGTATGAAATCGATCAAGGAGCTCCGCAAGACGCTCTTCATTCAAAGCACCCATTGGCTTTGACAAGTCACGAAAGTTTGCAATGTCATTAAGGTCTGGGACTTCCTCTGAAGTGTAATTGGACAATACCCAAGGGAAAACGGGATATTGACAGATATCATTGTAAGATCTTCCTGCCAGGATATTCAAGCTTAACAGGTAGTCAAAATTTGATATGGCACCATGACACCAAGCTTGCATTAGCTTTTTCAACTCTTCATGGAGAAATTGTCCCGATTTGTCTGGATATTGCTTAACCGTCTGCATCGGAGCACGCTTCATGATGGCGTTTGCCGCATCATCGCGTCGAGTATTACCCCAAGTTCCTGAACCAAAGTCTAAGAATAACGATCTCGATCCAGCAAAGAAGGCTGTGCCACCGGTGGTCACACCGGCAGATGGAATGAAGAAGAGTTCTAACGCCGAATCACGGAGTCTGTATCGACGAAGGTAAATATGCGACGCTTCAGAAATGTTCCATCTTGTCGCTTTTAGACGAATTGCTGCCTTAATGTGCTTTTCCTCATCTTGTTTTTGGATTTCATTTACAGAGAGGTCAATTTGCTTCTTCGGGCGATAAGACTCGTTGATATCATCATCCATGCCCTCCCCGTCCTCATATTCTATTATGAGATGGCTCTCGGTAAGTATAACAGTGCACTTTAGGCTGGCATTGAGTAGTGTAAAAGAGAGTGATATCGATTCATGAGGATGTCATTTTTTTACTACTGTGATGCCACGCAACAGCAAAAGTAGACTTACCTGCAATCGGGTTTCACGTGAAGACAGCTACTGTAATATTCTTCCATTGAACCACCCCCAAGCCTCCTTCCTTCACCCAAACTATGAAGAGAGCTACTGTCTGGAGGGAACGAGAAACTAGACGCAGCAAAATGGAATCCCCCCTGGATGTCACGGCTCTTCGTGAATTTGATGTCCGTTGGAGCAGAATCATTCTCGACTGTATTGCCATTCGGTACAAACTCATCTATGTTCTCTTCCTTGGTAGGCAGAGCAATGGATTCCTGTCTGTCTGTGTCTGCGAAGTATAAAGCTACCTCTTTCTCCTCAAAATCTTGTATCATATCAGCCTTTACTGGAGTTTCATCCAAGCTGTCAAATTGCACCAGCATCTCCTCAGTAATTTCCTTCTTTGTTATATCAACGATCTTGACAGCCTGACTTAATGCCTTAATGTCAATGATACTACTTGATTGCCGTAGTAACTCAGGAGAATGGTCCAAATAACTTGGGATGAATCGTGGAAATAGAGGGAAGACAGGAACGGTTGCGATCTTGCTAGAAAAATCACGACCGCCATCATTCACAGCCCGCTCCCACAAGCAATTACTAGCTTCTGCATCAATACAGTCCATCCACGTATTCCAAGAGAGTCGCTCCACAAAAGCACTTCTGCCAAACCTCCGACGGAGAAAATAGTCAAAAGCAAGATGCTGCTGTTGATGTCTCAGAATTGACTGCACTTCTATGAACCGGGCCATGGCATCGGATGATGTGACATTACCATAGAGCGCATTCACCAAAGGTAGCGCTTCCGACTTCCCGGTACATATTTTACTGGTTGAACCAAGATTCATGCTCTCATCAAAGAGATCGACAAGATCATCAGCATCTTGCAACTGAATTTTGTCCCAGTGATCAATGTAACGTCCAATAATTGTGAGCACCAGTTTGGCTTTCTCCGACGAACAAAGATCCAGCTCTGCCTTTTTAGCAGAGCTTTGAAATATCGCCTCTTCGCGACAACATTGATTCAGGGCAGCGCCGAGGCCTTTGTAGTGAGACCAACCCATGGGCGATGTTGGGTCATCAGCATTTGCATCTCCCGGGAAAGCGACAAAATCATCACCATTCATCTCTGGAACAACATTCTTGCCTGTTATAAGCCTCTCTACGACTTGAGAATGAATTCCTTCTTTATTCAATGTACTCTTGTCAGGTTGTAAAGATTCGTTTTTCTCTTCCAGTTGTTCACTTTCAGTCGGAATGCCACCGTCCTTTTCGTACGCAGCAAAGTACGCCTTCTCTTTGCGTTTACTTTCCTCGATGTACCGATCACTCATCGATCGTACTATTACCATCAATGAGCTACTGCATAACGCCACGGCTTTTGTGTCGTTCACATTTTTGTGGTGGGCGATTGATCTACGAAAAGTCGCGACAGCATTCATGAACACGTCACGGCTTACAGGAAAAATCAAGCCTTGAATAGCAGCAACAAGAGATTGATCAAGTTCATCACAAATTGACTCCAAAAGTATTGAAGTAGATGGGGAAGTTCTTGTGCCTGAACTTATTATAACAGCGTCGCTCCGAATGGTATCAGTAGTAGGAACCAGAATTCTTACGCACGACTGCAGAATTGGCAGAAGAAGCTTTGAACTTGAAAGCTCACCTGGTTTCTTCACATTTGCAGTAGACAGTTGCTTACCAACACCGGAAGTATTGTGATACAACTCGTAATTTCTATGAGGGAGCGAATCTTCAATAGTAGATTCCACTGTCTCGACTTTCTTGTCATCGATTTGATGGTCATCTGATGTCAAGCGAGGAGATAAGGGATTGATCTGAGCCCAGCCCCCACATTCCCTGCCTGATCCCATAACTTCGAGAAGCGACTTGATAAGGCGTACTTGGTCAATAGAGTACTTTCTGGAGCCGACGGCATCGTCAGTCGAGTCATGTCTGAAGGGAAACGATAACAGCTTTTTCTCTTCCACCAAGTCCATTAAGCGGGCAACCGCGGAGCAGGTTTCGATATTCCACGGTGATCGGTACGTTTCTAGCCGGGGATTGTGATGACGGCCAAATTTACTCAACACAAGCGCAGCTAGATGACAAAGGATGGGCGATTGTGAAGTCTTTAGAGACTTCGTTGGTGGTTCGGAATTCGTCAGAGCATGATTCATATCATTGGCAGGTCCAGAAGGTCCAGAGAGGGTGTAGGTTTTGTCAGACAGACATGTAATAATACTGCGCCAAATACCAGTTGATGCTTCTCCACCACCATACATCATTGTCTGGGCCACCAATCGTGAAGCAGCGTATAGTGCCATTTCATGCACTGAGATTAGGTCATGTTGAATATCATGCAAAGAATCACGCCGTTCCAGCAGTTTTTCATCAACAGCCGGCGTTAATGATGGTGCTGATGATTTCGCGCTGTTCTCGGAGATTATGTCTTCCGTTGCAAATGAAATATCTACCCAATCTACATCTGTCGAGTCAGGAATTATTGATGGCTCATGTGTCTCATCAGTTGTTGTCCGATTGCTTTGGTCTTTACTCTGTCGTTTGTCATAAAATTGCTTCTGATTCACATCAAGTAACATCGCTATTTGTAAGAGGATAGGAACATAATCATTTGCTGCTAGTATACAGATCTTCTTCCGGCGTTGCAATTGATCTTCGCCGGTAATTTCAGGTTTCTCACCCGATTTACTCCCGTAAAGTGATTGAATTGCGACACCTAGCGTAGTGAGGAGTTGTTTCAGCATGTCTACCGCGAGAGCGGTTGCGTCTGTAACTATAAACTTCCCTTGCAATGGATCACTATCAGAATCATTTGTCATCATTGAGGGAGAAAGTAACGATTGGACAACCCCTGGTACAAGCGGCATGAATGCTGATATTCTCCGCAACGAGTCAACGCTATTATATTTCTCGTTCACCGAGTTGAAAACGAGGAAGTTAGAAAGTCCCTCTATCACATTCTTTACTGACTTATTGTCGCTTTGGTAGCCCATCATGGCATTATCTAGCGAACCCGCTTTTCCGGCAAGAAGAAGTAAATGTCCAGTAGAAGTACATATTGATTTGGACTCCTCCACTCCAGTCAAAGAGCTTAGCCACGCAAAAGTCAGTAAAGAAAGTCGCCAATGATAGGTCCAATCGAGAGGGTGCATAGCGTCACAATCAAATTTGCTGTCAAAATCAATAGATGGCGACAATTCCAGAGAAGCATTTTCGTTGACATCACACAAATCGTTCCCTTTTGTTTGGTATGAAAATCGTGGACTACTTCGACTTAATAATAAGGGCGCAACAATATCATGGTAATGGCAGAGCATCAAATTTCGGGCAAGCCGTGATTCTAAGGCAATGTCTTCTGGCAACCGCCGTCTGCCCTTCTTTTTCTTAGTCGATGACGATGGAAGTCGAAGACAGACAGTGTTCATCACCCCACAATTTACCAACAACCGTGCAATTGTAGTAGTAATAACGTGTGCACAGACGGAACCCAGCGGGCATTCGGTGAGAGCGCCTACCAACGCACCAATGTCGCGCTCTCCCCTAGATACTGATACACCAGCAGTTGATTTAAGGGTTGAGAGGAGCATGGTGTAAAGAAGATCAGAGAACGAAGATGCAACTGACTCAACCGAACGTACAGATGCGGTAGATGAAATGACCAATCCTTGTCGTAACACTCCTTTTGGAGGCAATAGCGAATGGTCGAATCGTATTCGCAGGCAATCTAAAAAGTATTGAAGGTTGACTTGCTTCCTCAACAACGAGCCGTAGTCTTCCCCCCAAAATGAATCGCCTTGATTTTGTGTCATTGACGTCATATCCACGTGACAGTACCTGCTTGCTATTGCCATGAGTATAGGCGCAGCTCCAGCGGGATCGTTCCCGAAAAGATCAATATCCATTGCAAGACCAAACACAGCGGTTAATGCCAAATCTGAAGCGCGTCGAATTCTTATTAGTCCTCGACATGGATTGCAAATTGTTACAGAAGGGTATTGACGAGGACCACAGCAAACATCAATTAGTCCTACAATAGCATGTGCTACTGTCATTGGGATGATGGGCGGACAAGACGAGTCGTGATCCATGTCGTAGTCGATGTTTTCCTTCGACATGCTCCTACTCGATCGAGAATGAATTGATGCAGTTTCTAACAATCCTAACCGACATCCACGGATCAAAACTTTCCGAACCAACGTCGCCAAGATGTGGATAACACCATTCTGGAGCACATCATCTCGCATGGCACTTCCACCGCAACGTATACATTCAGCAATCATCCATATAAGACCACCCGCTAATTCTCCATCATTGCACAATAAATCATTTAAGTGTACAAAGCTATCGTCATGTAGCTTCCGTTGCATGTCATTGACTTGCTCGTTACCAGCATGCGGCAGCGCCAACCGGAATGGAAGTAGAGATATGTTCATGGCATTTGCAGCCTGAATGGCTCGCGGGAATGATATAGGAGGATTATCATTGAGATTGTACTCGTCACTTTTCGACGCAGCAGTCACAGGAGGGCGGATCCTTATTGTGGAATCCCTCTGCCTCTCACGTTGAATATAATTCCAAGTTACATGTTGATAGCAAGAATTGCCCGTAATCTCCATCCCCGCCGAAGATATTGGAGGACTTGGTACAGTAGGCCGAACAATCCCTACTTTCGGCACAGCATCGGCACCACCAATCCGGGATGGAGCCGCTGATGGTAAACAAACAATCCGCCTTCTTGGTTCGAGCTGCCAGCCCGATGATGTCCTACGCGGTCTTGGTGGCGATGATGGTGGTGTTGATGACGTAACGACACTTCCGTATGTTTTAGTATCCGCCGAATGAAATGTGAACGCCACCTTGCCCAACAAACCCTGTAGACAGACATGTGCTGCATGTTCCTCAGCGCTGCCAATCCATGTCTCGTCATTCTGCCTTAGTAATGAATCATGAGAAGCGACTGATGCAATCGCTGTTGGATCAGGATTTTGGAAGGAAATGTCTCCATCACTATTATTCTCTCTCATGGTTGTCATCGTGCCATCGCCACCGAAGCCACTACTATTACTACCACCACCACTACCGGGATATACGCCCAGTGTGATACCAACAGAGACGGGAATACCTAGCGAGCGAGGTGGTGCGAGTTCATGCGTGCCTCCAGTCCCATCACCCATAATTCCCAATGACCTACCACTACCACCACCAATAGTTCCACCTCCTCCTCCATCGGGGGATGCGGTACCATAATAGCCATAACCCGCAGATGGTGCCACAATGGCATCACGGTTTTGAGGAATCGCTGATACTGGACCTAAAAGGAAGGATAGACCACCATTGCTTGATGATGTATAGTCTGTCAATGGACCACGTTCGGCCACGAGCGCTAGTACAGAATTAGGTATAGGTGGTCCAGCAAGGAGTGCGACCGAGTGGACATGTGTTATGCACGATTGCCGTATAATTGTTGACGTTGTTGGTTCATTCCCCCTTGACTTTACCACGACACCATTATCAAATGCTCTATCTAATAATGTACATTCGGGAAGGATTCCCATACTACGTAATCGTCGTCTTTCGCCATCGTCTAAATGTACATCACCATGATGATGATGATGATTGTGGTGTTGATCAGTACTGCTACTGCCACCAAGGGGTGGAATAATTGTAGCATCCAACACTGGAAAACCCAATTCACCACGTATCATCTCTTCACCATTAACACTAATTAATAATTCCGGCCGGCGAAGATACGGGTGTGTATGTTGTATAGCAATAAGACTCCATTCATTCGCTGGTAAAGTAATATCAGACGAGACGTATACACCACCGCCATTTGGAGGTGGTAAATGTTGAACTGGAGCAGTTGCAGCAGGAGCAGTTTCTTGTTTACCATCATTATCTGCTACATCAGCTCCAGAGATATTATTCTTCTTATCATCTTTTCTCCAATCATCTTTTTTTCTCCTCACCGATGATGATAATGACGCTGCACCAGTCATAATAACATTATTTGTTGTATTTGATGAATGTTGAGATTGTTTTTGTTGACATTGTTGGAATTGCTCCATATTACGTGCATGAGCACTACCAACATTACTACCAACAACACTAACGTCACCACAACTACCTGAACTACTACTACTCCTACTCCTATTCATGACCGACGACGATGATGATGATGGAGATGATGATATTGATGTTGTTGGTGTTTTAGCTTTAGTCGACACTGCCATTGGCGGATATAATCGAGATTGGATAATTTCACCATTATTATTTGGTAATGTGTATGCCGTAATAGTTGCAGTTAGCATTGTCATCATTTGTTGTCGTTGTTGCTGTTGTTGTTTTTCGTTACAATTGTTGCAGTTCTCATTGTTCGTATTATCAGAATCAGCGGCAGCAGCAGTGGTAGTATCAGTTGCTCGCCATTGACCAATCATAGCACATACCCCCACGGCTTTACCACCACCATTATCATTAGTATTACTATCATCATCATGTATGCCAGTGGCAAATCGGTATAGTATCTGTCGTTGTGATGGTGGTGATGATGATGATGACCTTCTTCGACGTTGCTGTTTGGTAAATTTCGATACTGTTGTTGATGGAGTAGTTTGAATCATGGGTCGTACCCATAATAGTACCGTATACCCCTTACGGAACGTCCGTGCAAAGTCTAATCCTGGCAAACGTAATCCACCTCCTCGAATAATAGTATTCGCCATGTTGTTGCTGTTATTATTTATTGTTGACTTCTCCTTCGTTGTCGTATCATCGTTATAATTATTTACTTTATCATTCATTACGGCAGCGTCGACATAGTCATCCTCAATTTCATCTTCGTCTTCATTCTCATTCGTTGTGGGAGGATGGATTGATGGATATAATTCCCAATGTGTTGCGACACATCCATGTATTCTTGGCGTTGTCGTATGCGTTGCATGATTGTTCATTCTCCCCCCCTCGTCACTCCTGTCGCTGCGTCTACTACCACCATTACTATCATTTTCGGTGTTATTGCTGCCGCCATCATCGCACAATGCAGTCATTAATCGATTCACCACAGCTAACTTATTCAACCGACGCCCTTCGTGTCGCGAACGCTCGAGTAATAGCCTGGCTAGATCTTTTTGTTGTCGATGTGTCCGTGGAGACTTCTTCGGAATAACATCAGCGGCAGCAGCGTCAGCATTGACACTATCGTCATCGTCGGCGACAGTGGTGGGAGGCGTGACTGAGATTAGCTGACATAGCTCATTGTGCAAATGTTCGTGCAATGATACTCCCGGCACCGCTGCCGTTGATGACTGCATTCCTCCTCCTCCTTCTGTACCGTGAGGGGTACTCGACTACTCAGCTGTCGTTGTTCTTAGCGACGCTTTCTTATTCCTCATCGTCGCCGCGCAGGGGGGATACCACCACCGTCAAAGCCCCTCTACCACTTTCCTCTTCCCACGGTATCGTTCCCGCCTAATCTTTGGATCATCATCATTTTTTTCTCTGCACGGCTCTAACATCGTTGCATCGCCCTCAATCCCCTCCCCGTTGCTCATTTCAGTCTACTAGTAAGGATGATGGAAGGATTAGACACCACCGACGATACAGGTGGCGGTGCGACATCCGCAAATCGTTAGTTTAATTTTTCAGCAATGATCCAAATGTTTTTTTTTGTCTCCGCATTGGCCGATAACGTCCTCTGCCCCCTGTCTACATATATTAACAAAAAGGAGAAGAAGTGGGAGGGAAGAGGGGCAACGTCTCACGTTTGATTATTTGCCGTCTCTCTCTAACTCTTCAATTTTTTTATTCCACTTTCCCCACTTTCCAAAAAATAACAACCCCGTGATGAAACATACCTGTTTTAGTACGACGGGCTGTACAATATTGGCTCGATAAATCCACAATCCACGTAGTACCACGTTGGATATTATTTAGTATCACATTACTACTCTTCTTTCTACGGATATATCTAATACAAGGATACTTCATCGTAGCGTACGGATTAGGGATATTCCTACTCAATAACTTTATTGCATTCCTAAGTCCATTAGATGACCCCACCGATATCGGTGGCGAACGTGGTGATGATGGTCTGTCATTGCCCACGACCTCCAAGGAAGGCAAGGAATATCGTCCATTCGCACGTCGATTGCCAGAATTCAAATTCTGGCTGGCATGTCAACGTGGCACGTCCACGGCATTCGGGATGACATTCTTTAGTATATTTGATGTACCAGTCTTTTGGCCTATATTGCTGCTGTACTTCTTTATATTGTTCTTCATGACCATGAAACGACAGATATTGCACATGTATAAACATAAGTATGTACCCATAAGCTTTGGAAAACATAAACCCAAGGATGCCGGCAAGGAGAAGGGTACCTTTGGGGGTGGCATGGCGGGGAGTGTAGGACAAACGGCATATTCGGCAGGCAACCCTCCAGGCATGACTAGGAGAAGAGGATAATAGGAGTATATATCAGATTGAGAGAAGACGCACAGTTTGTTGTTCGTTTTTTGGGGGGGAGAAGTGGGGGGTGTTCGTTCAGAGAGATGGATTGTAAAAAAAAACGGGAAAAGAAGGGTGGGACAAATACGAAACCAACAATGACGGGGACCTTTTCCCCGCCGGGTGTATTAGGACGACTAAGTCAGTGTCAAAAATTGCTTTGGAGGAGCTTATAACGTTGACTAAACAAAAAGTTTCATGATCATGATGTTCATCTTGCGTGCAGTCACCCATAGGTTTCACCTGAAAAGTAATGCTCGAAATAGAAAATGTACCTTCGCAACAGCTCGCCCAACCAACTCCATCATCCCGCATCTGTCATAGCAACAATGATGAATTTGGCATCATTCCGTGCGATCAATAGTCATCCGGATGAAAGCGTCTCTTGCTTCACTTCTCATCGCAGCACAAGAATTATTGTACGCTGTCAATGTTAAGTCAATCGTATCTCTTCTGACCAAACCTTGTTCAAACAATGTTCGCAGATTATGCATGGAAGTATGTTGCCCAGCTGATGCAGCAATCATGCAATGCTTCACAGCTCGCTCCAAATTTCCTGATTGTTTCTCCGTGCATCCAAGGTTGAACCTTGCCACTTCATTCCCTGCCATAGCCGCGGCCTCACAGTGGAACTTCTCTTTCTTTGAATCACCTATGCCATGATAATAGGCACCAAACTGATAATGCGCCTTACTGGAACCAAGATCTGCTGCCCTAGCATAAAGTTCCACTGCCTTCGAATGATTCTGCTGCAAGCCTGCCGTTCCGTGGTGATAATGTTGAGCCAGCAAACAAATCGAAGTGGGATCATTTGACTCCACCCATTATATCTTCAACTCTTTCCTCATCTGTTTTGTTATCTTGGTCGGAATTACAAAATGGACACTTCCTATCGTTACCAGACGATTCAAAGGAGTGCACGCAGCCTCCACAAATATACTTTCCGCAACATGAATAATAGACTTCCGTACTCATGTTTACCAGCTCCTCCCTACCGTTAGGCCCTAACCCTAAATTTGCAATTGCGAAATCGATAATTGGTACGGACGATATAGTCGCGGGTGGAAGCGAGACACAAGATATAATCTTCTCTGGCATTGGTAGGAAGCAAATGGGACATTCCTCCTTCGCCGGTGGGTCCTTGAACAGCGCCTCGTGGAGCTCGGCGGAACGTACCTTACATGCTTGTTTATGCTTCGGCCAATGATTCTTCTGGCAATCGGCATTACAGTAATTGACTAGCATACATGACTTGCACGTCTTTAGACTGACGCCCTCTCCTGCCACGCCACCGCAATCGGCACAGCTAGCAGTGATGGACATCGTTCGATTACTCAGATAATAATTTCCATCACACGCATAAACCTTTTCATACTTCCCGCTTTTATTTTTCGTAACGATGATGCGACGGATCGTTGTCGGGACTCGCGACTGCGTGAAAGCCTATGGAACTCCTCCATCATCACCATGTATCGCTCGACTACTATCATCATCATCTTTATTGACTGCTTCCTCATCGCGATCATTATTCGCCTCGCCAAGATCGCATTGCTTCGTAGCTTCAGCTCGACAAAGACCTATTTTTTATTCGATGTACAATGCAAGCGGAAGGAGGCTCCTAGGTTCCTCAGTCGACGTTGCCGACGATGAAGAAGCATTATTGACTCAACTGCCCATGCCACCCATGGCCCCTGCCATACCCGCCTCCTTCCGCTCTCTCGTTACATCCACCAATCTGTTGACATCACTAATGATGCTGCCTGAATGTCGAAATGTAATTGACCTTCTCAATGACGGACCAACATCGAACGAAGATGGAGATGGTAGCGTCGAAATTAGGAGAGCGCATGCTGACCTTGCACGAGCAAAAGAAATATTAATGCAATACTCTCAACACGAGGTTGCGAATGCCATCGACCTACTTGAATGTGATTTATGGTGTTCCACGGGTGATTATGATAAGGCATTAGTCTGTTTATCTCGATATGAATACCATTCGTACAAAAAGACAACAGCAACAACATCAACAACACGAACAAGTCGAAGGAGTAGAATGGTACTGCAATTTGAAAAGGCACGTTTGTTAGTATGTACTGGTAAATTACACGAGGCACTATCAGAGTATGAGGACCTACTCGAACGGATGGAAGCCGAGGTACAGGAACGTATGGAGAAGAAGAAGATGAATGATGGTAAACGTAGTAATATTAACAACAATGATGATGACAATGATATTCTACCAGTGATAGATGCTGTATCTGCAGTCACAGGTGTGGGCATCACAAAGCTATTATTACATCTGCGTTCGTCGGCCTCGACTTTGGTATCATCCAACATTGGTGGCAATGATGCTGATGAAATCATTGAAAGTTTAGACACTGCCACAGAAATGCTCCTAGAATCACGTAAAGATGCATTACTTTCTCCTATACACTATCAGCTAGCGGTAGATTTAGGATTGGCGGCATCTATATCACTTACGAATGCAGGCGTGGCACATTGTCTTCTGGTGTGTCGATCACAACACAACGACAATGATCATCATCATCATAATCGAGCAATGGAGCTGTGGAAGGAGGGAATAGAAACATTAGATATGATCCTTGTTGATGCGGCCAATTCTCTCGTGGTTATACCAAGACATAAATTCATTTGTATGGAAAGTGTTCGTGCTAGGTTATATTGCAACATCTCATGGATATTATTGGGATTGTACTCCTCCTCGGAGTGCCCACCGAAGAAATTGTCCGATGAGATACTTCGAGAGGCGAGTGATGCAGCAAAGAAAGCATTGGACATTTATGATGAATTGATGAATGGATCCAAGTTCTTACGAGATGGTGGGTCTGGCGTCAATGATGGAGGCGGCAGCGCAGTTGACGATGGACCATCCAGCAGTAGTGAATGGGAAGAAATACTAAAAGAACAGGCACATGCAACGGATGATGGTGCCAGTCCAAAGCCTCCACAGGTGCCACTTGCATCGATTGGGATGGCATACCACAAGTGTGAATCGGCACGTGCACTTGGTCTATTGGCACGATGCTACGCTCTTGCTGGATCGGCTGTAACTGCCGAGGGTTTATTTCAAAGTGCCATGGATGCATCGTCGTCACATCCCTTTGGACGAAAGATTAGATCCGCCTCCGGTGGTGATGCAATTACTCATGATGATGACAACAATGAAAGCATAATCGAGAAGGGTGTATCAGCATCATCTGCTAATCTAAGTTTGATAGCACGCGATGTACGATTATGGAAGGCAATGTTATATGACGATTGGGATAAAAGAGATGGAGATGCTGATAGACTACGTCGTGACGCGTTACTAATTGAGGAAGATAGTGCATTGAAGGGATATGTACGACGCGACACGGAGCAATTCGTATCGGGATTGGAGGCTTCACTTTATCTCTTTAGTCCATCAAACTTCAAGTGAAATTAAACATGTCCCACCCATCTACTGTACACAATATCATGATTTATACACACCTTGCTCTTTAATCTCAAAATAATGAAATATCTCATCCCCTTAAATTTGCCAATCGTGCCTCTAAATCATCTTGCTTCGCGACAGGCGGCGTTGTCATTACCTGCTTCTCCGGTATCTTACTACCCACTGGTCCCAAATCACCAAATGCCTCGCCTAATTGTAAATTATTCTCATCGGCAACCATCTTAACTAATTCATCTACCTGATCCACCGGCGTGGCACTTGCCGTGGTGGCATTCATGGCCTGATCCATGTATGCCGCCTTGACATCCAAGTCCTCGAATTGACGTTCGAACTTGTCCATGGTCGAGGATATCTTATCGACGTCCATGGATGCCAATCCCTTATCCATACCCCTCACCACCCCCCTCATGCTTTTGGTAACGGCATTCATCCGCACGGCAGTTTCGAGTCGCGATGCCACGGCGTCGATGCGCGAGGCCAGTCGTAAACAATTCAACGATTGATTCTTCTCGCGTATGGCATCTTGGGCGTATATGCGCGCGCCCTCGGAATTGCCATTTTGGATGGCCCTCTTGACCTTGAGGACCGCGTCCTTTTCGGCCTTATCGCATTTCTTGGACGAGCGTTGCATTTGCTTCGAGGTCATGCGTAAGTTGATCAATTCATCCTCGAGTGATACCGAGTTCCCCATAATATATTGGTGTAGTAGTTTATTTATTTAGTAATAGGTATCGATGCTGCTGCTTCTATTTACTGAGGAAATATTAGCGGTATTTAGATAGTGGACTTGGTACTAAACGTTGTTGTGCTCGAGAGCTTCATGGCCAACGTCGCGAGGATTTCGGGTGGATCTGCCGCAGCTAATATCGACCGTTACATAAAATCGATTTTATGTGCCCTAAAATCGATTATATCCTAACCGTAACACCCTACCCTCCCCCTGTAACACCCTAACCCTACCCTAACCC
>Ga0247831_1004833_pt1 | contig 17494 bp, 15 predicted proteins | sample LaCruzMarch2015__9_FD_192406 | JGI IMG/M metagenome (GOLD analysis project Ga0247831, IMG submission 192406) | Freshwater microbial communities from meromictic Lake La Cruz, Castile-La Mancha, Spain - LaCruzMarch2015_1m | ecosystem: Environmental > Aquatic > Freshwater > Lake | place: Spain... | reverse complement strand
TACATTGTCGGTGTGTCCTTCAACAATAATAGTTAATTTAAGGTCATCTTTGAGCATTTTTAGTAAGCCATCAAGTTGTGCATACGAATCGGGTAAAAGTCTTGATTCACCAATTTCAAAGAAAACTTTATCAAGTCTAAATTTATTTTCTTCAATTTTTATTGGACTGTTTTCTTTTGTTTCTTCTTTCGCAACCTCAATTCTAGGTTCTATTTTCGGAGCTTCCTCTTTTACAGGATCTGACTTTTTTACAACTTTTTCAACTGGAATTAGGTAAATACTCTGGGAAAACTGTTGACTTTTATTAGTTTTCGATAAATCCATACTTTCTTGAGCATTTTCATAACCTTTAGCTGATGCTATAAATGTATAGGCATCGGGCTTGATTTTGAATGAATATTCTCCTAATGAGTTGGTTTTTGCCGAATCTGATTTTTGAGCATCAAAATCAAAGCGATATATTACTTGTCCCGAAATTGGATTATTGGTTTTTGCATCAATTAATTTGCCTTTTATAGTTACTAAAATTTCACCATCTTTTTCAGGTTCTTCACTTTTCTTAGCAACTACTGGCGGTGGAATAAATGGATTATTGATATGAACACCATAAAAATTCCAATATTGATGACTTTCTTCGGGGCGATTTTTACCTTCAATCAGGTTAAAAGTTTCAATACCCGCATCGAGTTTCTCAAAATAAACCGTGAAACGATATTTTTCTTTAGGATTAACATTCATTTCTTCAGGCAATTCCGAAATTCCGGTACATTTAATGTATTTGAAACGTTTGCCATTTCCATTCAAATAACTTTTTGGATTGAAAGAAATAGTATAATTTGAACTTGATTGATTTTGATTGGGAAAAGGAAACTGAAATTGAAAAGAATTATTTTTCCGCTGAGAAACTTGATAACTGAAAGATACGACTGTATAAATACCCCGAATTTCGACTTTAGTAATGTCGGTTTCATAACTAGTTTGGTCGTCAATTTCGGGCATTTTAGTAATTAATTGACCAAAAGTATTCAGAAAAGATAAAGTTAAGATAGTTATTAGTAGTTTTTTCATTGTTTTTATATAGAATTCATTGCAAAAAAAACGAATGTAGCGTTTTTTTAGTTTATATATAAGTGTTAATTTTTGTTAAAAAGATTTCAATGAAAAAACTAAACGACCTTCTCCAACTTGGCGACCCACGCTTATATGAAGTATGTGAACCAATCTATGAGTATGAACTACCCCAAGTTAAAGAATGGGTGGCGGATTTACATAATGTAATGGAGGAAATAAGAGAAAAATATCAATTTGGCAGAGGAATAGCCGCTCCGCAAATTGGAATCATGAAGCGTTTGATTTATTTGAATTTGGATAAACCTACGGGCGGCGTTCCGCAAGTAATCATCAATCCAGTTTTAAAAAACCTCAGTGAGGAGATGTTTGAATTGTGGGATGATTGTATGTCTTTTCCTAATTTATTGGTAAAAGTTAAACGCCATAAAGTGTTAACCATCAATTATCTAAATGAAAATTGGCAACCTCAAATTTGGCAAGTTGAAGATGCTATTTCTGAGCTTATCCAGCATGAATATGACCATCTTGATGGCGTTCTTTGTACTATGAGAGCCATTGATAATCACTCTTTTAAATGGCGACCAACGCCTGATTAATAATCTTGAATGGTCAATTTTATTTAATAAAATAGATTTTATAAAAGTTCCCTTTAGGGGATTTAGGGGTGTTTTTGTAAAAGCACCAACCATGCTTCTTTTACCTCATTTTTATTTAATAGATTAGCTGCTTCGGTGTGTAAGAGATTTTCAAGAAATGCACAGCCAAACATCACTTGTTCTATGATATTTTTCATTGTTTCTGTTGCTCGATAGGCTTCGATTTCTGTTTGTGTTGGCAAATTTTCCACATTGCCCAATTGACCTAAATGATTGCCTGTCAAAATTTTAGATAATCGAATATTTGCTGGAATGGTGTCATAACCAATACCGATTTTCGTTATCGGTTTTTCTACTTCAAATATAGATATTTCATTGGCACGCACGTACCAATCTCCACCCATACGTGCTATCCAATCAGTTTTTTGTTGGTCGATTTTGCCATTTTCTCCGATAATTTCTGAAGAAAAGTGAGCTAAAATAACCTCGCAAATTACTAAATTCATCGTTCCAAACTGCTTGATTTCAAGAACTTTGCATTCAAATTGAGCTTTTGATTCTTTTACTCTTGGAGGCGTCACAAAAACCGATTTTTCTTCTCTAAAGCCCGCCTTGTTAAACTCATTAGTACCCCTTGGAAACTCAACACTCGAAAGAGACATTTGTTGTACCATCGCATAATCTACCATGTTGATTACTACTTCTGGTACTTCTTCAAGATTAAGAATTGTATCTTTTTTAGAGCCATCTCTACCTCGATTGTTTGGTGAAAAAACCAAAATTGGAGGATTAATACCCATAATATTGAAAAAACTAAATGGACTCAGATTAACATTACCCAATTTATCAACTGTGCTTGCAAAAGCAATCGGTCGAGGAGCGATAGTACCAGTCAGGTAACTGTAAAAAACTCTAGAATCTAATTCTTTTGGGTTGAGAGTTAACATATTTTTCTGGAAATTATTTGTATTCTCTTCAAAGCAGCTTTGTTTGGTTCAAAAAGACAAGATTCATTTTTTCAAGGAGAGGAATTCTAAAATAATCAATCTATTTGAATATCTGCAAACAGATGTATGTTAAATTAAATTATCCTCCCCACGACCTCCCCAAAACCAACTCTTTTGCCTTCTTTTTCACAAAAGCCACTCAAAGTAAGTTCATCCCCATCTAGGAGATAAGTTCGAGTTTCGCCATCGGCTAAATTAATTGGATTTTCCCCAGCCCAAGTAAGTTCGAGCAATGAGCCATAAGTATTTGGTTCTGAGCCACTTACTGTGCCAGATGCCAATAAATAACCAATTTTCAGATTACAGCCATTTACTGTATGATGAGCTACTTGTTGAGCAATATTCCAATACATCATTTTAAAATTGGTTCGAGAAATAGTATTTTTATTCAAACTAACATCTAAATTTATATCAAAATTTCGCTTACCATCAACTACTAATTAAGGTAAAGGCACTGGTTCTTGTTTCGGACTTTCTACCCGAAAATCTTCTAATGCTTCGAGCGTAACAACCCATGGTGAAATTGAAGAAGCAAAGTTTTTACCTAAAAATGGCCCCAATGGAAGTGTTTCCCAACGTTGAATATCTCGTGCTGACCAATCATTGAAAAGTAAAAGTCCGAAAACATATTCTTCTGCTTCGGTGGTACTTATGCTATTACCATGCTCCGAATTTCTCCCGATGATTGCACCAATTTCTAATTCAAAATCTAATTCTTTTGTTGCACTAAAAACAGGGATTGGTGAATCCAGTGGTTTATATTGACCATAAGGCCGATGAATTGGGGTAGATGAAATCACAATCGAACTTGCACGACCATGATAAGCAATTGGTAAATGTTTCCAGTTTGGATAATGTGGGTTATCAGGACGAAAAATTTTTCCTGCATTTGTCGCATGTTCGATGCTCGAATAAAAATCGGTATAATCACCAATTTTTACTGGTAAATATATTTTTACATTTTCAATTTTATGAAAAACATGGTCAAAATACCTTTTTAGAGGAGAATTTTCTTGAATTAGCCATTCTTGAAGCTGAATCCTTACAGCATTTGTACGTTTTTTACCAAGTCCAATAAAAGGATTTAGGCTCGACTGATTACAGATATTTCGAGGAATGTTTAGTAAGCCCAATTTTCGGGTCTGCTCTAAATCAATGACATAATCACCGATGCGGACACCAACTTGTGGTTTTTTTTTGTGAGCACTAAAAATTCCGAAGGGAAGATTATATATGGAAAAATCGCTATTGGATGATATATCGAGCCAAGTAGTCATTGTTTATTTGTTTACAAAATTAGTTTACTAAAATTAGCTTAGAAACCAATTTCGCAAACTGTCAATTAATTGTCAATCACATTTTTGTGAATCGTATCCATGATTCTGACCAAATGTTCATAGTCTTCATCAGATAAAGTTCCCCAGGATTTTCTGCGAATTTCCCCGATAACAATTAAAGCATTCTGATGTAAATTTGCCCCTTCTTCGGTCAAATAAATATTAAATTTTCTGCGGTCATCATCAGCCATTTGGCGACGAATCAAGCCTTTTTCTACTAATAAATCTAAGATTCGGGTAATAGTTGGTGCATCTTTTGCTGTATCAACTGCTAAATCATTCTGACTAATTCCAGCCTTAGGTTTAATGTGGTCAATCACTACCCATTGGTCAACAGTAAGATCGATACCTCCATCGGTGAGCCCTTTTTGCATGAAACTACGAATCCTTTTGATGGTTGTATCAATCTTGAAATAGTACGAACGCTTATCTGAATGTGTCATTTAATATATATTCAGTATTTACCTAGTTTATATACTTTGAGTTTACAATCAAAACTTACATTAAATTGGCAAACTTTTAAAGTTTTGCAAATTAAATTCGGTGTAAAGCGTAAAATCGAAAGTATTAATATTACAAAAATATTACAAAAGTAGAAAAAACCTTCAATTATTGATACACTAATAATTGTCTTTCTAAAATTTCTTCAAAATTTCTGAGAGATTCATACAATTGTTCGTAAGATTCTATCACAAAATACTTTTTCTGGTATGCATCAATTTTTACCTCTGTTCGCAAAATTTCCTCAACGGAATAGTCTACTCTTTCGGGTATTCCACTAAATAAACTGTAAACACTTTCGCCACTTGAAGAAATAATACCACCTCCGAAAATTTTCAGTTGATTATTTTCACGAATCAGCCCAAACTCTACTGTAAACCAATATAGTTTTTGCAATAGCTTCATTGCTGCTTCACTTTCAATATATTTGAGAGAAATTGTACTAAATTCTGCCAAAAATTGACAAAAAGATTGATTGGTAAGTAGCGGCACATGTCCAAAAGTGTCATGAAACATATCTGGCTCCTCCAAATATTCCAATTGCTCCATTGTGCGAAGCCAATTTGAAGCAGGGAATTTTTTATCGGCTAAATGCTCAAAAAATTCTTTGATTGGCACTAAACCTTCAACTGCCACCACTGACCAGCCAGTAAGTGCTTGCAAGCGAGGGTTAGTATCATGTTCAAAATCTGGAATATGGTTAGCTACAAAACCTGCCTTTTCTATCCCATCCAAATAAGCTACGCTGGCAATCGCAGGTAATTTCTGCATCTGCCGCTGGAATAACATCTGCCAAACTTTTTGGTCATCAGGTGTGTATAAATTAAATTTTTGATTCATGGCATTAATGATTGAATAAGAGATTGATAGAATTATAAGAAAGCATTTTCTAATTCAATCATTTTATCATACAAAATTCTTTAAAGTGTTCCTCTCAAAACCTGTTCACGCTCAATTGCTTCAAAAAGTGCTTTGAAATTTCCTTTTCCAAACGATTTTGCACCTTTTCTTTGAATAATCTCAAAAAACAATGTTGGACGAGGTTCAATAGGTTTCGTAAATATTTGTAGCAAATAACCTTCTTCATCTCGGTCAACCAAAATTCCAAGCTGGCATAGTTGTTCAATTCCTTCATCAATATCGCCAATTCGAGCTATCAATTCTTCGTAGTAACTTTCAGGAACTTGCAGGAATTCAACGCCATTATCCCGCAAATGAATAACTGTGGTAATAATATCTTCGGTTGCAACTGCTATATGTTGTACTCCAGCACCAGCATAAAAATCAAGGTATTCTTCCACTTGCGACCTCTTTTTTCCTTCTGCGGGCTCATTGATTGGAAACTTAATACGACCATTTCCGTTAGACATTACCTTGCTCATCAATGCCGTATATTCGGTCGAAATATCTTTATCATCGAAGCTTACCAATTGGTTAAAACCCATTACCTTTCCATAGAAATTTACCCATTCATTCATGCCATTCCAGCCTACATTTCCGACAATATGATCAACGTACTTTAAGCCAGCTGATGAAGGCTTATATTTTGGCTTCCACGATGAAAAATTTGGCAAAAAAGTACCTTTATAATCACTTCTTTCTACGAAAACATGTACAGTATCACCGTAAGTATGAATTCCCGAACGAACAACTTTACCAAATTCGTCTTCTTCAATGATTGGCTCAAAATATGATTTAGCACCACGAGAAATTGTTTCCAAATAAGCATCACGAGCATCATCTACCCAAAGAGCAATAACTTTAACACCATCACCATGTTGATCGATTTGACGTCCAATTTCAGTTCCACCATGAAGGGGAGAGGTGAGAATTAATCGAATTTTACCTTGTTGAATAACATAGCTTTCACGGTCACGAAGTCCAGTCGCAAGACCAGCATAAGCCAAAGGCTGAAATCCAAAACTTGTTTGGTAATAATGTGCCGCTTGTTTGCAATTTCCGACATACAACTCAATATAGTCGGTGCCATTGATAGGCAAGAAGTCATTGATTTGTTTAATGCTATTTTGTGTTTCTTGAAGTAACATTTTTTTGGTATTTAACATTTCAATGCTAATTGCCGGAAAAAACTGCATTTTAATTAATAAATTATTGTATTAGTTAATAATTAGAATTTGCAGCTTTTTGGGAATCCTTATGTGCTTATAAAAACTTGCAATTTGATTTTTTTAATTGTTGTAACAATATTTGTTACGCTTACAAAATTATTAAATATAATTGTCATAACAATTATATTTAATAATATATTTTTTATTTAATGGTATTAAAGTAAGATATTAGATCAGAATTCTAGTAGAAGTAATAAGATAAAACAGCGAGGCGTATCAAATACGCCTCCTTCATATTTGTAGAAGAATACTAGTTTTGAAGTAAATTATTTAACCAAAGTAAAATCATTTCGAAAACTTCAAGTTTTTCAGGTTCGTTATGTGTTTCGTGATATAAGCCTTTAAGAGAAATAAAAGTTGCGATTTTACCTGCTTTTTCCGCAAAAAGTTTGCTACCTAGATGCGAAGTAAGTCGGTCGGCGGTACCGTGATAGACCAAAATTGGAATACTTAATTTATCAGCATTATCAATCGCCCACTGACCAGTTTCTATCATTTCAATACCCATTATGGCTGAAACTTTATCATGCACTAATGGGTCTTCGTTATATTTTTTCACTTCTTCAACATCACGAGAGATAGCCGAAGAATCTAGGCCACTACTCAAACTTAATGAAGGAAAAATACCTTTCATCAGTCGGCCGATGGTAAGCGTAATTTGTGAAGGTTGAAATGCCAATTGAAAATAGGGTGAAGACAAAATTGCTCCAGCGATTTTAGGTTGACGACGAAGCAGATAATTAGCTATTAAATTTCCGCCCATGCTATGTCCAAAAAGTATTTGTTTAGCGTTAGGAAAATGTGTTGAAACAGCTGTCAATAAGGCATCTACATCATTCATGAAAGTATCAAAATCGGGATAATGTCCACGTTTACCATCCGATTTCCCATGTCCACGATGGTCGCAGCCGATTACGGCATAGCCATTAGTCGCAAACATTTCAGCAACATGATTATAGCGATTGATATGTTCGCCCATGCCGTGCATCATACAAATGACGGCTTTTGCAGGCAAATTACTTTCCCATTTTTTGCCGTAAATATTAAGTCCATCGGAAGTTTTCCAAGATAATTCGGTAACGTTCATATTATTGATTGAATAGGTTTAAGGCATAAATATAGATAAATATCACGATATTTTGCAGTAAGTTTGTGGGTTGGTTTGGTTTCTATATATTTGTCCGGAAGAATAAGTGAATAGCAATTTAAAATGATTGAAATAAAAGGAAAAATACTGTCAAATTATAGATTCATAGACTTATTTGCAGGAATAGGAGGATTTCATATTGCTTTATCTTCATTTGGTGCAAAATGTATTTTTGCTTCGGAGTTGGATAAATTTGCAATTGACACTTACATTGAGAATTTTAATATTGAACCTTTTGGAGATATTACTACAATAAAAGAGCAAGAAATTCCACAGCACGACATCTTATGTGCTGGATTTCCTTGCCAAGCATTTTCAATTTCTGGGAAGCAAAAAGGTTTTGACGATATTAGAGGTTCTCTTTTCTTTGATATTGCTCGTATCACCGCTTTTCATAAACCCAAAGTTGTGTTTTTAGAAAATGTAAAAAATCTAATCAATCATGATGAAGGACGTACTTTAAAGGTAATTGTAGAAACGCTTGAAAAACTAGATTATACTGTATTCAGTAAAGTCTTAAATTCAAGTAACTTTGGTTTGCCACAAAATCGAGAAAGAATATATATTGTAGCATTTTTAAAAAAACATTGATACTACAAATTTTTCGTTTCCATCGCCAATAAATGAAGCTATTTCTGTTAATGAAATATTGGAAGAAAATTCTCCATATATTAAGTTTATTCAGAGAAATGATATTGAGATGTATAAAAACTACAATTTTCAAGATACATTATTTGGAAAAATAGCAATAAATAAACCTCTTCAAATTGGTAAAGTGAATAAAGGCGGACAAGGCGAACGCATTTACGATACCCGTGGTCATGCGATTACACTTTCGGCTCATGGTGGTGGTATTGGTGCTAAAACTGGACTATATCTAATTGGTGGTAAAATTCGGAGACTAACCCCAAGAGAATGTGCAAGAGTTCAAGGGTTTCCCGAAGATTTTAAAATTAACAAAAATGCTTCACAAGCATACAAACAATTTGGAAATAGTGTTTCAATAAATGTATTACAAAAAATACTGATTGAAGTTCAGAAAATAATAGGCAAAAATGAACAAAGAACAATTAAAAGGTCCGCAGACAGCAAAGAATGGGTTTTTTAATGAAGATGACATCGTCAGTAAATTTAACAATTGGATTTTTGATGAAGACGCTCAAAAATGGCTTTTGATAATGGAATATGATTTTTCTAAAATTGAATATGTTAAAGCTGTAAAATTGAGTGGATTTAAAACCGATGTTCAAGTTCAGATTACAGTTAAACTAAAAAAAGCAATTGATGTTCAAAATTTACAAGTAAAACTGGTGAGTAATCCTAAAGGATTTAATCAAATAGATAAAAGATGGGTTGATAAATACGTTGAAATGTGGAACATTCCAGCCGATATTTCTACTATCTTAAAAAGATATACAGGTGAAATCAAACCAAATGTTCTTACTCCAAAGGATAAAAGAAGAATGTTTGCTAATGAATTCACTGAAAAAGAACAAAGCGACATTTTACTTTGGCTAAATAATAATCAATCGCTCATTGTTTCTGATATTCTTAAAGGAAGAGGTCAATTTGCTGCCGAATGGATACTGGTTGCACAAAAAACAAAGTTAGATTCACGATGGATTTTGAAACCAATGAATTTTTGTTTAAATTTTTTTGGTAACGATAATGTAGAAATGACAGAAAGAGGGAATTTCAAAATCGGTAAAATTACGATGCAAAGAAAAGGTGGTGATGGTGGTAGAAATACAGCAAATATGCTACAATTTAAGCTAAATCCTGCTGAATTATTTGAAACAGAATAAATCTAAAAACAATACATACACTTCAAAAAACAACAAAACCAATGAAACAAGTTTTAAAAACACTTAAAATCGACTCACTCAACAACGGAATCAGTACCGGCTTAGAAAGTTGGACAGGTGGCGGAAGTTTAATTAGTTCATATTCGCCAGTAGATGGTGAGTTGATTGGACAAGTAAACCAAGCAAATAAAGAAGATTACGACAAAGTGATTGAAAAAGCCAATGCTGCATTCAAAACTTGGCGAACCGTTCCTGCTCCTAAACGTGGTGAAATCGTGCGTCAAATGGGCAATGCACTGCGTGAAAATAAAGACGCATTAGGGCGATTAGTTTCCTACGAAATGGGCAAAAGTCTGCAAGAAGGTTGGGGCGAGGTGCAAGAAATGATTGATATTTGCGATTTTGCGGTTGGGCTTTCTCGCCAATTATACGGCCTTACGATGCACTCTGAGCGTCCGCAGCACCGAATGTATGAACAATGGCATCCGCTCGGTATTGTTGGTATCATTTCAGCATTTAATTTCCCTGTGGCGGTTTGGTCATGGAATACCATGTTGGCATGGATTTGTGGCGATGTTTGTGTTTGGAAACCTTCCGAAAAAACTCCGATGACTGCTATCGCTTGTCAGAATATTATTCAAGAAGTTTTACGCAAAAATGAAATTCCTGAAGGCGTTTCTTGCTTAATTATTGGTGATAGAAATGTAGGCGAATGGCTTTCCGATGACCCAAATATAGCCCTGATTTCAGCAACTGGTTCTACTCGTATGGGCAAAGCTGTTGGGCAAGCTGTAGCAGCTCGTTTCGGTAAAAGTTTGTTAGAACTCGGCGGAAACAATGCCATTATTGTTACTCAAAATGCTGATTTAGAAGTAGTTATTCCAGCGGTAGTTTTTGGTGCAGTCGGCACTGCGGGGCAACGTTGTACAACTACTCGACGTTTATTTTTGCACGAAAATATGTTTGAAGAAGTAAAAAATCGTTTAGTAAAAATCTATGCTCAACTTCGAATCGGAGACCCTCTGGATATGAATAATCACGTTGGGCCATTGATTGATATTGATGCTGTAAATAATTATAAATCAGCAATTGAAAATATTCAAAAAGAAGGCGGAAATGTGCTTTTTGGTAATGAAGTTTTAGAAGGAAACGGCTTTGAATCAGGATGTTATGTAAAACCAACAATAGTAGAAGTAACTAGTCAAACGCCAACGGTTTGCCACGAAACATTTGCACCGATTTTATATTTAATAAAATTTAAAACCCTAGACGAAGCCATCGAACTACAAAATGCCGTTCCGCAAGGACTTTCGTCGTCAGTATTTACCTTAAATATGCGTGAAGCAGAGCAGTTTTTATCTTACGCTGGTTCGGATTGTGGCATTGCTAATGTAAATATTGGAACTTCAGGAGCGGAAATCGGCGGAGCTTTTGGTGGAGAAAAAGAAACAGGTGGCGGTCGTGAAAGCGGCTCAGATGCATGGAGGAATTACATGAGAAGACAAACAAATACCATCAATTATAGTACGCAACTACCTTTGGCTCAGGGCATTAAGTTTGATTTTTAAGATTAGATTTTAGAAGTGAGACAAGAGACAAAAAATGTATTTTCTCCTGTCTCATGTCTAAAGTCTATTGTCTAAATATCCAACTTCGTTTCATTCTTAATCTCACTCATCACAAAAGTGCTGTGTGTGCTACCGATATTTTCGAGTGAAGCCAGTTTATTCATTAAAAAACTTTGGTATTCACGCATATCTTCTACTACTACCTTTAACATAAAATCGTATTCGCCAGAAATATTATGACATTCGATTACTTCATTCAGTTTCACAATTTCCATCACAAACTTTTTTCCTGCTTCTTGGGCATGTTCTTTTAGGCGAATATTACAAAAAACCATCAAGTCTTTACCTACTTTTTCACGGTCAATAACTGCTACGTATTTTTTTATAACACCATCATTCTCCAATCTTCTCACACGCTCATACACAGGTGTAGGAGAAAGATTCAATCGAGATGCCAGTTCTTTGGTTGTCAGGTGTGCATTTTCTTGAAGCGACTTCAAAATTTCGCGGTCAGTATTATCTAATTTTTGCATAGACAAAATGTCGTTTTTTTCAAATATTTATACCAAAATTAAAAATTAAAACCGTAGAAAACAACGACCCACTAGATAATTTATCTATTTATTGTAAATTATTTAAAAAATCAATCTTTAAATCGTACTTTTGTAAGATAAATTTTGTTTAAAACCTGATGTGCTTATTTTTAAAAATACAATGTGTAAATTTGTTTAATATTGGAATTTAAACTGAAGAAATACAATGACAGCAACTCAAAAACCATTTTCAAACATTCAATTAGAGCTTTTAAAATTATTCCCTCATAATCTAAACGAGAGTGATGTGAAAGCCATAAAAAAAATGCTCGCAAAATATTTTATGGAAAAAGCCATTACAGAAGCAGATAAAATTGCCGAAGAAAAAGGATATACTTCTGAAGTAATGATGAGTTGGTTAAATGAGGATAATCAATGAAAAGAATCGTTATTGATACAAATGTTATTGTTGCTTCATTAGCTAAACGTTCACCCATTCACTGGATTATTGAAGATTTGTTAGCTGAAAAATTTATTCTCTGTGTTAACGAAGATATTTTATTGGAATATGAAGAAATATTAAAAAGAAAATATTCAGTTGCAGTTGCAGATAGTTTTTTGTCAGCATTGAAAGAGTTAGATAATGTTGTTTATACAGGAGTTTTCTATCATCTTAACTTAATAAAATTAGACTATGATGACAATAAATTTGCTGATTGTGCTTTTGCGGGAAATGTAGATTTTTTGATTACAAACGATAAACATTTTAATAGCCTAAAAAGACTTGATTTTCCAAAAATCAGCGTCATGAATATTGTGGAGTTTGAAAGGTACAGTAAAGGTGGATTAACTGCAAAAACTATACTTGGCGACAACTACAAAATAGAAGTTGATAGCGAAGGAATTACAATTTTTTATGGAGACGAATTAGATTCTCAATATGAAATACCAAGTGGAATGTTAACAGAAGTTGACTCCGATAATTATTCATCTATTATTTCAGAATTAGAAGGAAAACAATGGATTCAAGATAAAGCAAATCTACTCTACGATTTGGCAGAAGTTATTCAGTTCTCTTTTCCAATAAATATCATTGACTGGATTCATACTTTTAATAGTGTGGCATACATAAAATATATTTCAAAACTTCAATCACTTGATAAAACAGCAATTCTTGGCTCAAAATCGGCAATTAATTTTATTAGAATAATTATTGAGGAAGAAAAGAATGCTGATTTTATGAAAGATTTGAAAGAAGGGGTCATAAATGAATTGAGAAAACGAGCCATAATATAATACAAATATTAATGAAATTAGAAAATCCTAACATCCGAGAAATACTAAAAGATAGAATCCTAATCCTTGATGGTGCAATGGGTTCGTTGATTCAAGAATACAAGTTATCAGATGCTGATTATCGTGGCGAAAAATTTAAATATTTTCCGCATGAAGTAAAAGGCAATAACGATATGCTTTCTATCACGAAACCAGAAGTTATTAAGGAAATTCATGCCAAATACTTTGAAGCAGGGGCCGATATTGCCGAAACTAATACTTTTTCGGGAACGTCAATCGCTATGGCCGATTATCACATGGAAGATTATGTGTATGAATTAAATTATCAATCTGCCAAAATTGCCCGTGAAGTAGCCGACGAATTCACCGCTGAAAATCCGTCGAAACCTCGTTTTGTAGCTGGTTCAATTGGGCCAACCAATCGTACGCTTTCGCTTTCGCCCGATGTAAATGACCCTGGTTTTCGTGCCATTACTTTCGATGAATTAGTTGAAGCATACTATGAACAAATCCAAGGTTTGGTCGATGGTGGTGCTGATCTACTTTTGGTAGAAACCATCTTTGATACGCTCAATGCAAAAGCCGCTCTTTTTGCAATTGATTTATTTGCTTTTGATGTAAAACATAACTCCATAAAACCATTGAAAAGCAAATCAATGGAACAGCAAACTAGATCAGATTTACTGAGTTTTGTAGAAAAAAACATTCCAGTAATGGTGTCGGGAACAATCACCGATGCCTCTGGAAGAACCCTGTCAGGACAAACAACTGAGGCGTTTTTGACTTCCGTTTCGCACATAGATTTATTATCAGTTGGTTTAAACTGTGCATTAGGAGCAGATTTGATGCGTCCGTATGTACAGATTTTGGCAAAAGAAGCACCGTTCATGGTGTCTGCTCACCCCAATGCTGGCTTGCCCAATGAAATGGGTGAATATGACCAGTCTCCAGCCGAAATGGCTGTAATTGTGGAAGATTTCTTGCAAAGTGGATTTATGAATATTATTGGAGGCTGTTGTGGTACAACACCTGCACACATTAAAGCAATTGCGGAAGTTTCAGCAATATATAAACCACGTGTAATTCCATCATTTGAACCGATTCAAAAAGTATCAGGATTAGAACCTTTAAAAATGACAAAGGAAACTAATTTTATCAATGTTGGTGAGAGATGTAACGTAACTGGCTCTAAGGCTTTTGCACGTTTAATTCGTGAAGGAAAATATGATGATGCACTTTCAGTAGCAAGAAATCAGGCAGAAAATGGAGCTCAAATCATTGATGTAAACCTAGATGAGGGAATGATTGATGGCGTAGAAGCCATGACAACTTTCTTAAATTTAATAGCGGCAGAGCCAGATATTTCTAGATTACCTTTGATGATAGATTCTTCAAAATGGGAGGTCATTGAGGCCGGTTTGAAATGTGTACAAGGAAAATCTATCGTTAACTCGATTTCATTGAAAGAAGGTGAAGCGAAATTTATAGAATCGGCCCAAAAAGTAAAACGATATGGTGCTTCAACAGTCGTAATGGCTTTTGATGAAACAGGACAAGCTGACTCTTATGAACGTAGAATTGAAATCTGCAAAAGAGCCTACGATATTTTAGTGAACGAGGTAAATTTCCCACCACAAGATATAATTTTCGACCCCAATATTTTGACGGTTGCAACTGGATTGGAAGAGCATAATAATTATGCAGTTGACTTTATTAATGCTACTCGTTGGATTAAAGAGAATCTCCCTTATGCCAAAGTTTCGGGTGGAGTTTCTAATATTTCGTTTAGTTTTAGAGGAAATGAGCCTGTTCGTGAAGCTATGCACACCATTTTCTTATACCACGCTATCAAGGCAGGTATGGATATGGGAATCGTAAATGCTGGGCAGCTGGGCGTTTATGATGATATTCCAAAAGATATGTTGGAGCTTTGCGAAGATGTACTTTTGAATCGTCGGGAAGATGCAACCGAGCGTTTGGTAACTTTTGCCGAAACTGTAAAATCTAAAGGAAAAGAGCTTGTAGTTGATAATACCTGGAGAGAGTTATCAGTTGGCAAACGTTTGGAACATGCTTTGATTAAAGGTTTGACCGAATTTATTGACGAAGATGTAGAAGAAGCCCGTAAAGGTTTTGATAAACCACTTCACGTAATTGAAGGCCCGTTGATGGATGGTATGAACGTTGTAGGTGATTTATTTGGAGAAGGTAAAATGTTCTTGCCGCAAGTAGTAAAATCGGCAAGGGTAATGAAAAAGGCCGTTGCGTATCTGTTGCCGTTTATCGAAGAAGAAAAATTGCTCAATAAAGTTGAAGGAGAAGCAGAGACCTCATCAAATGCAGGAAAAATCTTACTTGCAACCGTAAAAGGCGACGTACACGACATCGGCAAAAACATTGTAGGTGTGGTTTTGGCTTGTAATAACTACGAAATAATCGATTTAGGTGTGATGGTGCCAACAAATAAAATTTTGGAAGAAGCCAAAAAGCACAACGTTGACATCATTGGGTTGAGTGGTTTGATTACGCCAAGTTTGGATGAAATGGTTGGAGTTGCCAAAGAAATGGAACGTCAAGGATTCAAAGTGCCTTTGTTGATTGGTGGAGCAACAACGTCTAGAATCCACACGGCCGTGAAAATCGACCCGCATTATTCTGGGCCAGTAATTCACGTACTGGATGCCTCGAAAAGTGTGCCAGTAGCTGGGCGTTTAATGCAAAATGAACTAACAAGCCAAGAGATTTTTGACGAAATAAAAGCACAATATGCTCAATTAAGAATCGACCACGCAAGCCGGCAGAAGGATAAAAACTTTATTCCGATTGAAAAAGCAAGGGAGAATCATGTAAAAATTGATTGGAGTAATTATAAAGCAACAAAACCAAAGTTTTTGGGAACGAAAGTTTTTAAAGATTATGATTTAGCCGAAATTGCCAAATATATCGACTGGACACCATTCTTCCAAACTTGGCAATTATCAGGAAAATATCCAAAGATTTTTGATGATGAAACCGTTGGGAAAGAAGCCAGAAAGCTTTATGATGATGCTCAAGCAATGCTCAAAAAAGTGATTATTGAGAAATCATTGCAAGCAAAAGCTGTTGTTGGTTTTTATCCAGCAAATTCGATAGTTGATGATATTGTTTTGCATAATTTTGAATCATATGAGTATAATTCAGCAGGACAAGGTGCATTGAAAAATATAGCTTATCGAATTTTAAGCGAAAAAGCAGTTTCCGAAAATGGTGATTTAATTGAAAATCCGCCATTGGCTATTTTGCATCAACTTCGTCAGCAGAATTTGAAAGCCCAAAACTTGCCAAATTTGTGTTTAAGTGATTATATTTCCCCATTAGGTGAGGGAGATGATTACATTGGTGGTTTTGCTGTAACGGCAGGTTTGGGTATCGAAGCATTACTCGAACAATACGAAAACGACCACGATGATTATCAATCAATTATGCTCAAATCAATTGCCGACCGTTTGGCAGAAGCATTTACTGAATTGATGCACGAGCGAGTAAGAACTGAATTCTGGGGCTATGTTTCAAGCGAAACTTTTACGAATGAAGAATTGATTTCTGAAAAATATCAAGGTATTCGTCCAGCACCAGGTTATCCTGCTTGCCCAGACCATACCGAAAAAACAGCCTTATTCAATTTATTAGACGCAGGAAGAATTGGCATAGAATTGACTGAAAGTTTTGCGATGTATCCAGCAAGTTCGGTGAGTGGTTGGTATTTTGCTCATCCAGAAAGTAAATATTTTACAATCGGGAAAATTGCCAAAGACCAAGTAGTTGATTATGCTAAACGCAAAAATATGCCACTCGAAGAAGTTGAAAAATGGCTCGCTCCAGTTTTGAATTATGATTGAAAATATATTCAGATAGTTTAATTTCATTGACATTTTACCGCTGAAACTCAAAACTTTAGCGGTAACTTTTTGAATTTTAAATTCACTACTATATTAAAGTCTAATATTTTCAACAATATCGCTAGCATTCATACTTGTCATGCCATATTTTTCAGCGGCATTGTCACCTGCTGTACCATGCTGATAAACACCTAAAGTTGTTGATTCTTGCGTTGTATATCCTTGTGCCAATAAAGCAGTAATTATTCCACTTAGCACATCACTACTGCCTGCGGTGGCCATTCCTGCATTGCCTGAAGAATTAAAACAAATTGTGCCGTCCAGCAGGGAAACTGCTGTATTCGCTCCATTCAGACAAACAATTAGTTTATTATTTATCGAAAATTCTCGTATTAATACCAACTTTTCAAAATCATTGTCCCACGATTTACCTATTAGATTTTTAAATTCTTTTGGGTGTGGAGTAAGAATTGAGTTTTCAGGAATTTTCTTCATTACTGATTGTACTTGTTCAGTCGAAAAATTTCATTCCTTGCTAACATAAACGCTACTTTTGATAATTGAAAAGTAAAGTATTAGTTGCTTTAATAATAGTATCAGTTGATTGATTAGTCTTATCTGAAAAC
>Ga0247831_1004831_pt1 | contig 17497 bp, 13 predicted proteins | sample LaCruzMarch2015__9_FD_192406 | JGI IMG/M metagenome (GOLD analysis project Ga0247831, IMG submission 192406) | Freshwater microbial communities from meromictic Lake La Cruz, Castile-La Mancha, Spain - LaCruzMarch2015_1m | ecosystem: Environmental > Aquatic > Freshwater > Lake | place: Spain... | reverse complement strand
TTTCATAGACCATTGAAGTAGCATTAAGATTAACTACTGTTAAAATTAAATTTTCCGCACCACCAAATGATGCAGAACCTATTGTTATGGTATCATTTACTTCGTATTTTTTTCCACTATTTGTAATCTCTATGTTAGAAACAACATCACTAGTAACACTAATTGTAAATACCGCATCTAAACCAATACCAGAGCTTGTTCCAGTTATATTAGTATAAACTCCATCGGTACCTGATATTGTAGGATATGATATAGAATTAATGGTTCCTAAATATTGAGTAAAATCAATTGAAATTACTGGTGTTTCTATTCTATTAAATCGAAAAGATCTACCTATGATATTGTCTATAAAGTTATCTGATATATTATTATCATAAAAATACTCACCAATAGTATTGTTATTAAAATTGTTTCCAATAATGTTACCTCTATAATCACCACCACCAAATCCAAAACTATTAGAAATGTTATTATTATAAAAATTATTTCCAATTTTATTATTTTGGAAATTATTTTCTATTTGGTTTGATCCAAAACTATTTAATATAAAATTATATTGAAATCCATCTAATATATCATTTGATATAAAATAATCTGCGATGTTATTTGAATAAAAATCTCCTATTTGATTAAATCCAAAGAAAAATCCTATTTTATTACTCTCAAAATTACCTGATATTAAATTTCCTTTAAATCCAAAACCTATTTGATTATTTTGAAAATTTAAACCGTTAGATGTTGTTCCTATTGTATTATTTTGGAAATTCCCACCAATAGTATTATCATTAACACTATGAAAAATAGTATTATCATAGAAATTATAACCTACTGTATTATAATTAAAATAATAACCTTCAAATTTATTATTAAAACAATATTGAATTTTATTATTTCTAAATCCTCCAAGTATTATATTTTGACCAAATTCATCAATTGTATTATAACTAAAATCATCATATCCTGTAAAAAAATTATTATAATATTGTCCATTAACAGTATTAAAATTAAAATCTATACCTTCATAATCTCCTAAATTATTACTATAAAATCTATTCATAATTAGATTATTTTGAAAATCACAATCAATTACATTATTATAAAATTCGTCATTAATTGTATTATTATCAAAATCATTAGTAATTATGTTGTTGTAAAAATCACCCCTAATTATATTAGAGTTACAATCGTCATTAAATGTGTTATTTCTAAAATTACTTTCAAATGAATTATCTATATAGGATCCTCCTCTAAAAACATTATTAGATAATAAAAATGGTAATTCTTCCCATGATGTATATGCAACTGTATTTCCACAAGTATTATTAAAGCATTGATTATGGTTTTCAAAAGTCAAATATTCATTAGAATTTGTACTAGAAATAATATTATTTTGTTTCCAAGACATTTCTGAAAGTACTCTTGCATCAACTAATCGAGTAGAGCTAAAAGAAACAATATTATGACCAGTAACAACCATATTAGTATCATCAACAATTGAAACAATTTGATAATAAGATATAAGAGGTTCATAATTTAAAATACCTACAATGCTCGAAGTGGCAAAATTAGTAAAAGATGTACCAATACCCGTTACATTACCAAAACTATCAATTGAAACTGTACCATCATAAACTTGTTCAGAGAAATATGAATCATATCTTTTAAAAAGAACTTCTCTAAAATCATAATCGAATGAATTTCCTTGATTATCTTTTCTGTGTGTGATTCTTCCAAAAGCAGTTCCTCCAGTTACTTCTGTAACTGAAAAATTAATATCATAATGAATTATATCTCCTGGATGTTGTGGTTGATAAGCTAATTCAGAAATTTTATCCACATCTGTTGCGAATACAATTATTGATGAAGTATTTCCTTGTCTGTAGTTACCAGTTCTAATTGAACCACCATTATAATCAAAATCTGGCTGATCGTAACAAGTTCTAAAATCATTTATTAAATAATATGATGCTGTTGATAAAGAAGCACCTGTTATCATATTTACTAAGTCAGAATAGGTAACCTCATATACAATTCCACCTCCTTGTGGGCCAGTGGGTCCTTGTGGACCTTGTGAAGAAGTTCCGGATCCGGTAATTCCTTGATATAATGATTCTAAATAGGTGAAGTTACCATCCATCTCGGCAATAGATAATCTTCTTCCAATTTGACCCCTAAGAATTAAACTTTGTGTAGGCATAGCTATGTAATTATTTTATTATGTATATATAAAAATAAAAATTAATAAAAATAGTATATAAGTGTAAATTTAAGAAAATGTATTCAATTTAGCTAAAACATTTGACCAAGTAGCACCATATCTAAAAAAATTAAATTCAATAACATCTATTTGATTAGGATTCCCAATACCAGTTGAACCATTTAACCAAAGTGGTGATATAGGGGAACCATCTATTGATAAATTAGATGGTATATAAGCAGTTGAACCTTGTGATATAATAATTTTTGCAGTAATTAATCTATTATCAGTGGTTGGAATATTTGTAAAATCTGCTATAAAATCTTGATCAACTGTATCTATATACCAAATACCGCCATTATTAAAATTAAAATAAATAGTAGAAGGTGAAAGTCCATATGCGGCAGTAGCACCATTTATTTTTTCACTTGTTTGTTGTAAAGTTGTCAATCCATACATTTCTATTGATGAAAATGTGCTTGAAATATTTTTACCACTTTCTCCTGTTAAATTTATATACCAGAAACTATAAGTAAAAACCTGATTATTACTATCAGTTAATCCATATCCAATAGATGAATCAACAATAATTTGTAAATCTCCAGTTATAGTATAATCATCAATACGTCCAATAAATAAAATAGAAGAATCTTCTTCAACATAATCTTCAATCATATAATCATTTATTAACGTATTATAAACTATAACACTCTGTCCGGCAGTATAAGATAAATCTTTTTGTGTAGATAAATTAACAACATATCCTGGATTAGGAATTTGTAATGGAGTACTTGAAGTAGCACTATAACCATATTTCAAATTATCTAAGGAATTCTTTTTCTTTTTTAGAAAGTGAATCAATTCCTTTTTCTGAAATTTTTTCAAGTATAACATCTACATTCAATACAACGTTAGTTGGTTTGAATGATAATGATGGTAGGTCTTTTAAGAAATCTTTGAAATCATCTTGAATGATGATATCTTTTGAAGATTTATGAACATAAGCGAAAGCTATAAAAGTATCTTTATCAAAGAATATTTTTGTATATCCAGATTCTTTGTGTTCAAATAATTTAGCAGCATCAATATTTTTAATATTGTTCTCATCAAGAAGTCTTTTAAAATCTTCAACTGATTTGAATTTATTTAAATGTATAACTATTGCATTTTGGAATTTCATAGCTTTCTTGTTTGTTTTATAAATATACAAATTATTTTTTATATATACAAAAAAGTAATTATTTTTTATGAACAAACTGTTAACTAGAGACTCATTTCTAAAAGAAATTAATAGTAAGTATTATAGTAAATTTACAGGAGTTCCAGTCAATGAAGTCTTTGCTAATGATATTCCATGGGGTGATACACATATTGGTAGAATGATAAATTCTATCACTAGAAAGGCAAAAATTGTTTTTAACAAGAGACGAATAAGTGGATTGATATCAGGTTTAAAATCTTTATTTGATCAGATGTTGGATATTGGTAAAGTTGATACTGCAAATATTGATGAAATGTTTTTAAAAATATCTATTTATCTTGGATTATTAGAAGAACAGGTTAAAGATGAAAATGAAGAAATTGATATTATAATAGGTACTACATCTGATTTGATACAATTTGTTACAGACTATAGTTTTGATGAGAAAGAGATAATGTTAAAAACTTTAAATGACTTTTTAGATTTTTTAGAAGATTTAAAAGATGATAAAGTTGATAAACTTGATAATAAACAAACTATTGAAAAATCTGCACCAGATATTTATCTTAGTTCATTAACACTTTTAAAATCAGTTGTTCAATTAAATGATCTTATTTTAAAACAAAAGCCTTTACCAGTTGAGAAAAAATCTGTTAAGACTAATATACAAATAGGTAAAGAATATTTATATGGTGATAAAGTTGTTAAGGTTGTAGATTTAGATCATCCAAGAAAAGCTGGTATTGATAAGAAATGGTTAACTGATGATGATTCAAGAAATAAAGAGGAAAATATAAATCCGAATGTTTTTGTTATATGGAGAGATCCACAAACAAAAACATATAAACCAAATGCTGCAGGTCAAGCAGTTGATCCGTCAAAACTTAAACCATTTATTAATAATGTTAATGTTAATAGTAATCCTGTTTCTGTAAATGCTAGTAAATACCATAATATAATGTCTAACCCTATTAATGAGAGTATAGAAGGTGATAATATATGGAATAAAATTGTTAAATCATATAATACAGTTGGATTATCAAAAATGATTCCAAGAATAAAAGAATTAATTGAAAAATCAAAAGATGATAATTCTAATGAGAAAAAATATGTATCTATAATAGGAAAACAAGTTATTCAAAATAAATCTACTGTTGGTAAAGAAGTTCCTTATGAGCAACTTATAAAAGAAGAAGTAGAATCTATACCTACTGTTTATAATGATATACCTAAAGCAATATCATTAATAAGTAGATATATTTTACCTATTAATGATCATAAAGATATTTTAAGAGATAAAGTTGAGGAAATAAAAGTTATTTCTTCATTTATAGATAGTTTTAGAGAATTAGAGAATTCTTTAGAAGAAAAGAATATAGAGTCTAAAAAAGAGTCTTTACTTGGATATTCAAAATTCTTGATTTTATTAGAAAATTCTAAGTATCATAGTCAGATATTAGAAAAATTTAATGAATTATTTACTGATGATATTAAAAACACTTTCCAAATTTCTGAGGAAATGAGAAATAAATTAGAAAATATTAAAGAATATCCAAATGGTCAACTTGTATTTACGTCTAGTGATCCAATTATTGAAATAGTTAGATTATTTAATAGGGCTTGGAGAATACATACTCCTGGTGTTATTCCTTCTGGAAGAACTGGTGGTAGAGTTTCAAATTCGGTATTTAGAGAATATGAAGACTTAGGAAGTGGAAGTGGAACACCAGATGTCCCTGGTAGTGGTCCTTATAGAAATATTGAACTATATGATTCTTGGTTTGAATCTGTTCAGGATATTTTAAGTGATACTAAATATAGACCTATTTTTAGTGAAAATGTTGTTTTTAGATTTGTAAACGATGAAACTGGTCAAGAGGGAGATTCTATTAAGAAGGGTGGTAAAATACTTTTAAAATTTATAAATGAATTACTATCAGATAGTAAAATGTATAAATCAGGTGCTGTTAATAAATTTATTGTTGAATATTTTCAATTAGATCCTTCAAAAATTGAAGGAGTGGGTACAAATTATGCTGGTTTTGAAAATGATTCTAAAAGTAATAATAAAACATCTTCTAAAATAAAAAATATTGATGTTGAGTATAGAACTATTGATAAAATTAAGGAACTAAATAAGTATTCTGATGATTTAGGTAAATTATTTTCTGATATTTCAAATAATTCAACATATAAAAATTTAGCTTTCAGAATTGTAGTAGAAGAAAAGACATATTTTTGTATTTATAATTCAACTGAAAATGAATATCCTATTTTCACATTTAGTTCTGGTAACTATGCTTATGATCTAACTAAAGTTTCTGGTATATCTAAGATTAATTTTCCTTTAAATGTTTATTTAGCATCACTAGAAAAGAACAGTACTTTCAAAGTTGGTTCTACTTCTAAAATTAATTTTGTTGATGTTTCTAAAAATACAATTTCTGACGGTGATGAGAAATCTCAGGATTTTAAAATTTCTAAAATTGAAATTCTATGTGAGAAAAACACTCAAAATCTTTATTTAGAATTGGATAAATATCTACCTAATTTAAAAAGCAACATTAGTAGAAATTTAACTAAAGCAAAAACATTATTAAAAAAATAATTTTAAATAATGAGTTATATTAAAACATTTGAAGGATTTTTCTCAAAGGATAAAAAAGATGATAAGGATAATACCAAGAAAACTAAGAAAAAAGATTTTTTAGGTGGTTTATTCAAAAAAGAGGATGATGATTTTGCTCAAAAAGTTTATAATTCTTTAAAACTAGCTTTAAAAAATGATGAAAATTCTAAAATAGTTGGTAAGATTACTAAATATGCTGATTATAAAAGGTCGGTTAAATTTAAGTCTAATGGTAATGATTATATAATTATAATTCAGAAAAGCTTGTTAACAAGAAATAATTCAAATTATGTTTTAGTTATAAATAATAAACATTTTATAGATAAAAATGGAAAACCAACTATTTCTCAAAGGATTTCTAGAAATATATGGGATTTATTAGATAAAGAATATGATAAAAATATTTTTAATAAAGAAGATATTACTAGAGATTTCGACTAATTAAGTTAATTATTTATTATTCTTTACTAATATATAGTTTATGAAGTATTTAAAAAACTATTTCCTTTTTTTAGAAGATGAAAATTTAGGAACAGATGATATTAATCCATTACCATCGGATCCAGAAATGGATTTAAAAACTAAAAATACGGTATCTCAATCTTTGTTAGATTCTCAATCACTTTTAAGAGAATTTAAAGATAAGAAGAGTAAAATGGAAAATATTTTTAAAGATTCAAAGATAAAAGACGACGTTTCACTTGATAATGCTCTATTAAATGGGGTTTATAATAGTAAAAAAGATGTTAATCAAAGAAATAGATGGCTTAAAGAACTTGAAGTAATTCTTAAAGCTGAGAGAAGAAAGAATGCTTTACAAATTGCTATTGGTAGTGATGAGGATCAAGTTAAAAGAACTAATGATGATATAAATCGATTAAATAGTGAAATCTCAAATGCTTCTGTTAGTAGAAAAGAACAAATAATTTCAACACTTGCAATGAACAATAAGAGACTTAAAGAGATTAAAGATAATATTATATCAAATAAGAAGTTACTTTCACAAGATACAATTAATTGGAATAAAAAAAGTGAAGATTTTAAAACATCTCTTAAAATTGAAGAAGAAAGAATAAAAAATTTATTGTCTAAAGTATAGAAATAGAAAAAAATTGGTTTTTTCTTTTAATATATAAAACATAAAATAAAAAAAAAATAAAAAATATGGCAATTCAAATCGGTAAATATAAAAGACCAGGAATCTTTATAGAAGAAATTGATAAATCGATTATCACTAGCCCAACTGTTGAGGGGTTTGCTAATTTAGTAATTGGATTTTCCAAAAAAGGACCAGTAAATTCAGCAGTTTTGTTAAAAACTGTTGGTGATTTGGAAAGAATTTTTGGATCTATTGATCGACAATTAGAAAGAAAAGGTTCTTTTTTTCACAGAACTATTTCAAAAATGTTAGAATCAGCTCCAGTTTATGCAGTAAATCTACTTTTAACTGATGACACAATCGATCAAATCGAATATCAAACTGTTTCAGCAAGTCCAATTCATAAAAATGATATTGAACGAACAGCAGCTTATAGAAAATTCTTTGATACAACAGGATTTTGGAAAAGAGATACTGAATCTTTTATAGATGTTACAAAAAATAACTCTGGATATGAAACTAGAGTATTAAATTTCACAAATCTTTCAGATAGATTTATAACAGTTTTTTGTGTTAAATCATCAGTTACTGGATTTGATAGACCTTTATTAGAATGGTATGGTTCAATTGAAAAACTTCCTCCTTATTTATATCCTACAGATTTAGCGGCAGATTACTTAGTTGATGTTGTTGTTATTGGTGGAGACTGGTCTAATTATCAAGAGTTATCTGTTGATCCAAGATGGTCAGCTTATTTTTCATCTGAAGGATTAAAAAAATCTGAAATTAGAAATTTTGCTAATGATAGAAATATAACTTTATTAGGATACTATGAATCTCTTTCTTTAATTCCATATTTCAGAGATTTAAATGGTAGAAATATATTTATTGAAACAATTATCAATAGAGATACTGATAAAACTGGATTATTTTGTGCATTTAATAACGATTTGTTTGAAACAGATTATCCAAAAGGACTTGTTGATTTAATTGGTAATTCACTAGTAGGTGACGATTTATTAAGTAATCCACCATCAGTTGATGAAACTTATTATAAATCATTGGATGCTAATGACGGTAAGATAGATGGTGAATTATCAATTGATTTTTTATCATATAAAGAACAAATTACAGAAACATTAACATATGCTAATAGAGTATTAGATAGACCAGGAAACGTAATTTCGTTGTTTGATGGTGATTTTGCTGGTAATTCAGCATTAAATAATAGTTATTATACACACTCTTATAATGATAATGCTGGTGTTGTTAAAGGTGGTGTTATATTAGGTCCAAATGATGATACTAATTTAGGATATATAAAAAATCCTAATAGAACATATTGGTTTTCAGAAGGTTATATTAATGATCTTAGATTTAATAATGTTGATGATTCTGGTACTATGAGTACTATATTTACTTATACAGTAGCCTCTGCTTCAAATAATGGTTATGCTGTTATTGGTGGAAATTATATTCCTTTATCAGGAACATATTCTATTACTTTAAAATCTACTTCATTTCCAACCCTTACATCTACACAATCATATAATTATGCTTTAGTACTTGAATCAAGTGGTAATATAACTTCTAAAATATCAACTTCTACTTCATCAAATGTCGCTGTTGCTGCTACTGATATAGTTTTAAATTATGGAACTGTTCAGTTAGTTAATGGATTATTTACTCCGTCAACAACTATTGTTCAAAATTTAACTCTTAATTCTAATAGTGGTGGTGGACCATCAGCTTATATTCCAATGAGATTTGGAACTGATTATATTATTAGTACTGCATCAACCTCACAACTAGTTTTGAATGAAGGAGATTTTAAAGTTGAATTTTTAAATACTAATTCAACACCAAATGTTAAAAATTATTCTCAATATAGAAATTTCAAAATGTTTAACTCATTATTAACATATATTAATACAAGTGCTACATTTAGAGGATTAATGTTATTGGGTCCAGGTGGTAGTGGAAATGTTAATTATGAGACGACTAAAAAGAGTTTATCAGAGGTAATATTTAGTGATATTAAAACTGGTACAACAGTTAATAAATCATTTGTTGTTAGAACTGGATTACCATATTCTCATATTAGTGATATTGTACAAGATGGAGAACTTGTTTTCTATAAAATCGATGATGAATTTTTAATTGATTATGCTGGTTTTGAAACTAAAAATACTTTACCAATATTAGATGGTACTACAGCATCATTTGGGGTTGTTGGTAAATACTCAACATTCTATACAAATTATGATCAAGGATTAATAGGATCTGGTGATGTATTCTTCCAAAATGAACTTTGGGATGGTGTTAAAGTACAATTTATACCTGGACAAGGAATAACAGCTTCATTAGATGGTTATAACTATATTTTATTTAGAGTTGAAGAAGGTAAAACTTACACATCTGAGAATAAACTATATTTTGATCAGTTAAATAACTATCAAGGTGATGATAATGGCGTACAGGGATATCAATTCCTTATTGGTGGTGTTATTAATAGTGGTGCATTTACTGTTAAATTTGATCAAGGATTGACTGTTGAAAACGGATTAACATTACCAGGAGATGCTGGTGGAGATCCAACGCTTGCTTCAGGTAGAGCTTATCTAATTGCTACTTATAGTAATACTGTTATTAACTCAATTGATACTGCATCTTATAGCTATTACGCATATGAAGTTTATGAATCTGTTAGTGATGAGACTCTAAATATTAGTAAATTATATGGGTATAATAGTGAGTTTAGTGGATCTGGTGTATATCTAGCTCCTTATCAAAAGGATAATGGAGATCTGGTAGTTACTTTTACAGATTTTGGATTAGCAACTCAATCAGTGATGAGTTCTCTGAACCCAACTGCTGATAGTGCATTAGCAACTAATGGTATTATTTATGTTAAATCTGCTAAGAGTAATTTTAAACAATCTCTTGAGGTAGAATATCCAACAGGATGGAGTGCGGTTCCTAATAAAGTTCTTGTTAAGAGAAACAGATATAGTGAAGTTAAAGTTGGTGATTTCTTAGAAGCATCATTTGATCCTACTTTATTAAAATCTGATCAAATGCCTAAGAAACTTACTAGAATTCAAAGTAAGAAAATTTGGTCTGTTAATTCTGATTATGTTGAATTATCTTGTGACTCATCTGTTAAATTAAGATCATTTAATGGTGATTTTCAAACAAATAGATATACAAAGATTGATGATTATGTAAAAACTTATAAAGCAATTTCGCTTAAAGGATTTAGAATCAGAGAAGCATCTATTCCTGATGGTACAGAAGCTAAACAATCATCAATACTTGATGTAATTGCTAAAGGAACTCCTTTATTTAAAGCACTTACAAATAAAGAAGCTTTTGATTTTAGATATCTAATTGATTCTTTTGGTTTAGGTTTAACATCAGACTCTAAACAACAATTAGTTGATGTTTGTGGTGATCGTCTTGATGCCTTTGGTATCTTGAATATGCCATCATTGAAAACATTTAAAAACTCAGTTTCTCCAACATTTAAAGATGGAAACGGAACTCTAAAATTAGAGTATGTTGCTAAAGGTGGTGATCCAGAAAGTAATCCAGATTTCCTTTACTCATTTGGTAAAGGTATGGGTGTAACATCTGTTGGATATTTCTTACCATATGTAACAGTTGATGATTTTGGTAGACCAATTGATGTTCCGCCATCAGCATATGTAGGTTTGACATTTATGAGAAAACATAATAGTACAACTACAAGTATTGTTCCTTGGACAATTGCGGCTGGTGTTAATAATGGTAGAATCACTGGTATACAAGATCTTGAGCAGATATTTACTCCTTCTGATCTTGAGTATTTAAATCAAGCTCAAATTAATCCTTTAACATTCAAAAGAAATAGAGGATTCGTAATTGAGACTGAAAATACAGCTCAAGTACTTTACAAATCAGCACTTTCTCTTATACACGTAAGAGAAGTATTGATCGAACTTGAAAGAGAGTTATCTAGAATGTTGTTAGACTTCCAATGGAAATTCAACACAGCAGAAATTAGAGCACAAATTAAACTACAAGCAGATGTTATCTGTGAGAAATATGTTGCACAAAATGGACTATTTAACTACTTTAATAAAATTGATGAAGAGAATAACACTCAAGATATCATTGATAACCAAATTGGTGTTCTTGATACTTATGTTGAACCTATCAAAGGAATGGGTATAATCGTGAATAACATCACAATACTTAGAACTGGAGCAATTTCAGCAGGTGGATTTATTAATTCTTAATATTTCATAAAATAAATAAAACCAAGATAAATGTAAATTTATCTTGGTTTTTTATTTTCATTATTTTCAATAAAAAAAACTCAGATTTAATCTGAGTTTTTTTATTTATGAACCAAAGTTTCCTAAATTACTTCCTAAATTAGGAATATTATTCATCATAGAACTAGGATTGAAGTTTGGCATCGAAATTTGTTGAGAATCTTCTTCATGTTTTCTTTGTTTTTCTTCATCTTCATTTAGTTCATTAACTATTTTAATATTTTCTTCTAACATCCAGAATGGCCATTCATCAATACAGAATTCATTTACATGATAGTTTTTCTGTAAGAGAAGCTTATTCTTTAATAAAGGCTTCAAAGGCATCATGAACAACGAAAATACCTGACGCTCCGTTGGGAAATTGCATATCTGCACGGACCTCCTGGCCGTTTACAACTTTACATAGTTCTTTAATTCCAAAAGTCATTTTACCAACAGCTGCATTTAAGAACTGAAATGAAATATCATCTATTTCTTCAAATTCTTTTAACTTTGCTTTAATTCCATCATAAGTTATGGAGCTTCTTCCATCAAGCATAAATGGTATAATTTTTAAAAATGCTAAATTTGGAGTTCTACTATCATTATTTTCTTTGATGATATAATCAGTGAATGATTTTTGTATACCAATATTTGGAGGAGTCAATTCAAATTCTTTATTATTAATTGTTTTAAAAACATAACAATTTTTAGATTTATCAAAATATTTTTCAATTTTAGGATCAATTTCATGTAATTTAAAATTTTCTCTTTTTAGTTCAATTTGAACTTCCTCTGAACCAGATTGTACAGTTACGGCTAAAGAACTTCCAGATTGGAAAGTCAATTCTCTTATCATAAAAATTAAATAAAGTCTATCTTGATCTTTAACATCTAAATAACTTGATATATTTCCATTAGAGTATTTTATACGAACACATGCTTGTAACATATCATTCATTTTCTCAACAATATCATAGAAATTATTATCATCAACCATTGAGTATGCTTGTATTTCTTTAACTTGAGCTGGTCTTATCATTAATAATGTACCAACTGGATAAAATTTACCACAAGGTAAATCATTAACATCAAAATTAAAATATTGTAAATCGGTTGTTCTTGTAGAATCAATATTTTGTTGAGTAGGTGTTTGATTAACCATATTTTTACTTGGATTAAAATTTGAACCTTGATTTTCTAAGTGTTTTTTTAAGAAGTCTTCTTCCGACATTTCTTTATTATTAGGCATATTTTATGTTATTTTTTAGGTATATATACTCATAGTTTAACTACCTATTATTTTTTAAAAAGATTGATAATATATTATCAATCTTATCAAAATTATAATATGGTATTCTAATTAGTTTTATATTTCTACTTTGACAATATTCGTTTTTGATTCTATCATTTTCCATCATATATTCTAAATTTCCTTCTCCAAAATATTTATTTTCGATAAAATGGTGTTCATCATCATATTCTATACACAAATTTAATTCTAGAAGATAAAAATCAAATCTTAATCTTTTGGTTCTTTTACAATCTTTGAATTCATAATTTCGTTTAAATTTAATATTTTTATTTTCTAAAATCGATTTTATCTTATTCTCACCCCTTGAAGTTGAATTACATTCAGGACATCCATGTCCATATTCATGAAAATATAAATATTGATTAAATTCCCCATGACTTGGGCAAATTATTTTGATAAATCCTTTATTTACCGATAAATCTTGATATTTATATTTATTGTTATGTGTCTTTTTAAGATTTTCTAACCTTTCTGGGATTAACTCTGTTAGTTTGTGTTTTTCTCTTGCGCAAGCATCACAACCTTGTTTCATATGTGTGTGGTTGCTTGCTCTTATTAAAAATTCTCCGTGGTCTGGACAAATTATAATTATTTTACTTCTTACATTTTTAAATTCAACTTTTGAGTAATTAAATCTATTTCCATGTATCTCTTTAGATTTACTAATAAATTCATATTGTGTTAATTTTTTCATCTTTCTTTCTTTGTCTTTTTCTATAAGTTTGTTCCATTCTTTTACAAGATCCGTCACAATATTGTTTATCAGACCTACCATTAATAATATACTTATTACAGTTTCTATATTTACATCGTTTCATATTAATATATATTAAAAAATTGTATGTCTCTTATTTAGAATAAAATCATTTTTTTTTAACAATATATAATAGAGACAAAAAGAAAAAGAATATATAAATTATAACTATTTAAACTAGTTAGAAAAAAAATAATATAAATAAAATGCCGCTTCCTCACTTTACTCAACTCCAAATGACAGGATCGCCAGGTGGTCCTGGTACACAACCACAAGAACCAGTATATTTAAATCTATTTGAGATTACATTTGTTCTTCCGACAATATTACAAGCTCAAGGTAGAGATCCTGTGTTATTATTACAACAGGCATTAAGTGTTGACTTGAATTTAACAAATAAAACAATTGCAACATCTCAACAAAGATGGAAATATACAACTAGAGCTTTCTTGAACGCTGGTCCTTCTGAAACTCACGTAGATGACTTAGGTATTACATTTAATGTAAACGTTAATAATAACGGATCTATGGAAAGTTGGGCAGCTTTGAAAGCTTGGTATGATTTAGTTTGGAATTCTCAAAATGGATATCTTCATTATAAAGCTGATATTATTGGAACTATCATCGTTAATCAGCATGATAAAAAAGGATTAGTTCTTAGAAGAGTTACTTTCCAAAATGCTCAGATTAAAAATTTAACAAGTCCAAGTTTAACATATGAAGGTCAAGGTATATTACAAAATATCACAGCTAATTTTGTTGCTGATTATTGGGTTGATGAATATATCGATAATAACTTCACTATTTCACCACCATTTGTTTCAGGATATTAATCTAAAATTAAAAATATTAAAACCGATAGAATTTTCTATCGGTTTTTTTGTTGAACATAGTTTATGATTTTTCATATAAATTAAAAATATAATTATATGAAATGAAAGTATTTATTACAACAGATTGGCATTTTGGTATCTACGTTAATAATTTAGATAAGTGGTTAAATATGATGGAAAATTATTTTTATAATTTTTTTATACCTTATTTAAAAGAAAATGCTAAAGAAGGAGATATATTAGTACATTGTGGAGATCTTTATGATAACCGAACATCTATACCAATTATTGCTTCTTATAAAGCTGAAAAGATATTAACCGAAATATCAAAAATATTACCAGTTCATCTTATTGTTGGAAACCATGACCTTTATAATAAAGGTTCTAATGAAATAAATTCTGTTCGTCTTTTTAATTTTGTTGATAATATTACTGTTTATACAGAAACTTCAGTAATTGAAATTTTTGGTAATAAATTGATACTAATGCCTTGGGTTGAAAAAAGAATAGATATGATTAAAGAAATAGAATCTAATTCTGGCGATTATTTATTTTGTCATAGCGATTTGAATGGATGTAGAATGCATCTTAATTCAGTAGCTCATAGGAATGCTGATAAAATTGATGTAGATGAATTTAGTCGTTTTAAACATGTATTTTCAGGACATATACACATTAGACAAACTAATAAAAATTTTACATTTATAGGATCACCATACCAAATGGATAGAAATGATATGGGCGATCAAAAAGGAATTACAATTTTAGATCTAATTAGTGGTGAAATTCATTTTGAACCTAATACATACTCTCCAATTTTTAAAAAGTACCAAGTCGTCAATGATGATGATATAGAGATAATAGAATCATTAAAAGATACTAAGGATTATATTGATTTATCTATATCAAATAATTTATTAATTAATAATCGTAAGTTAAGAAGAAAATTAGAAACTATATTAGAAACTGGTAATTTTGCTTCAGTTGAATATCTTGATGATATAGTTAAAACAGAAAAAGAAAAGAAGGAAAAGGAACTAACTGATGAAGAATTGCAAATATCAATTCAATTAGAATATGAGGAGTTTATTAAAGGATATATTAAGAATCAAAATTATGAAAATAATTCTTTTAAAGATGGTATATTAAAAGAATTTGAAGAAGTTATACATATTTATAATGAAAATTATAAAGTTAAGAATGAATAGTTCTTATTTAAGAGTTACTTTTAAATATTTTGAGTTAATTTCAATCTGTATAATACAATTAGGAATTATATCTAATATACGGTCTTGAGCTTCTTTTAGAAGCACTATAGATTCAAACATTTTATTAGTTAAATAAAATTTTGCAGAATCAAAATTCACGGTTTTACTTCCACCATAACTTTTACCATATGGTATATTAACATTCTCACTTTGTGGAATTACATCTAATCCATTTAAATAAAAAGTATATGAATTATTTTCTTTAGATGATTCTACATGATCTGAAATATCAATCAAGTTTAAAAAACAATCATTAATTGATTCCCACTCTTTAGAAATTTCAATTTTTCTATAATTAGAATCTGCTTTATTTTCAAGTATTATAAGTGAATTAAGTATTTCAATTACAAAACTATTAAATGATGTTGCAATTATTATATAATTTGCAGTAAAAATACTCACATCAAGATAATATATTTCTTCTTCTTTCGATATAGAAAAACTAGATTCATGTGTGAAAATAGTCCTTAATTTTAGTGAATCAGTTTTACGTTCCTCTTTGCGTTCCTCAAATTCACACATAATATATTTCCAATTATTATATTGTTCTTCTGAAATTACAGATCTTAGATAACAAACGTTCTCTTTATTAATTATTATATAATCAAAATGAGATGGAAAATACTTCGATGCGTGTATAGATGTTGGTATATCAACAATAAATTTATATGATGTGTCAGACAACTTCTCAAACGAATTATTTGGTATAAAAGGAAACCATTTTTTTCAATTGGTAAAGTTACTGGGTTTAATTTATTGATGCGGCATACGCTAAAGTAATTTCTTTTACTGGTTAATGATTTAATCCATTTTTTAACTGAGGAGAACCATGAAACAATTAATACGTCTACCGGGTCTGGAAACAGACTAATAAATACTAAAAACAACATAAAGAAAACTATCACTACCATATTTTTATTTGTAAATATATAATTTTTTGGTATATTTACAAAATTATATAATCAAATTATTTTAATATATAATCAATGAAATATCTTAAAAGGTTTGAAGAAGTTGACCTCGATAAATATAAAAATTTTTTAAATAAGTATCAAAAAAGTGGCTACATATCAATCTCATCGGTTAAGAAATTAAAGGAATGGGGATTAGATATTAGAGATTTTTCTCATGTTGAAAACCAAGTTATAAATTCCTTAGATTTTTTTAGAGCTGGAGATAGAGATTTATTTTTAGATTATTTTACAGAAATAAAGGACAAATATCCTGATATATCATCTTATTTTTATTATTCTTTAGATGTTTTTCCTAAAGGATCTAAAGATAGGTACTCAAGAGATTTGAGTAAATTTGATTTTGTTGTTTCTATGGATGAACAAAATTTGCCTTCATTTGATGGATTGAATATAGATAATAATATTAGTGTTATTGATAAGGTTATATCTGGAATCGAAAAGGCTCGTAAAGATATTTATAAAAAGGGAAAAGATTTAATGGATAATAAAACTGGTTTTTCTGATATTTATTTTGCTAAAAGTTATTTAAGATCTGGTAGTTCAAATCAAATAGAGAATTGTAAAATATCACCAGTTATATCTATTAAGATATTTTTACACACCTATGATGATGATTCTTGGATTAATCATATGGATGATTATGAAAATTATAACAAATTTATTAAAGAGAAAAGAAAAGAAGCAGTCAATGATATTGAACTAGATTTAGATAGAATTTTTAAATCATATTTTTATTCAATAGGTTATCCTAATATTAATTATAAAATAGAAAAAAAAGGATATGGATGGGGAGGATTTTATGATGATGGTGATATCGTCACTTTTAATATTTGTTGTGAATTAAATAATTAAAATATATACCTACTTTTATTATCTATTCTTTTAACAACTAAATATAGACCAGGTGATTGATTATATATTTTCGGATC
>Ga0247831_1004829_pt1 | contig 17503 bp, 13 predicted proteins | sample LaCruzMarch2015__9_FD_192406 | JGI IMG/M metagenome (GOLD analysis project Ga0247831, IMG submission 192406) | Freshwater microbial communities from meromictic Lake La Cruz, Castile-La Mancha, Spain - LaCruzMarch2015_1m | ecosystem: Environmental > Aquatic > Freshwater > Lake | place: Spain... | reverse complement strand
CAGTATAAATTGTGGGGGGGTGTTAGCATAGACAGTAATCTACTACTTAAGTATCTACTTCGTCCCTATGCTTATCCTCACCATGGTAGCGTAGAGAGGACGTAATTGAATACTCAAATTCCTCAAAACGGGATTTTCAGCATCGGAGAACTTCGTAGGCACGATTGTATAATTCCTACGTAGATCTCCGATGCTGAAAATCCCGTTTTTGAGCGCTGAAAAAAACAATTGATTTGGAATTTGTAGTGAGTTGTGTCTCGTCTCGCGTCTAGTCTCGCAAGAAATTCGAGACCTATTTTTAAGACACTATCTGCCTAAGACAGAATATGTCTTAAAAGAGGTTTTGGGTGGTCTCGCAGTTACTATTCTCGCGAGACCATGCGAGACTCTAGTCTCGCGAGAAGTCTCGTCTCGCAAGGTTTGTCTCGCGAGAAGTCTCGTTCTCGCCAAAAACCCATAGATACTTTCCAAATACGGCAAGGAGACTGAACTTGGTTGCACCAAAGTGTGAGAAAACAAATGTAATTACACCACCCGAGAGGAAGAGCTAGGGTCAGTGAATAAGTGGGATTGACACTGTTGAAGTAGCAACCATTTGGCAAATTTTGTAAGAGGTTCTTATCAATTAACCATTTTGGACTTTTGCATCAGTTTGGGGGATGGAGCTAGAAACAAACAACCTTATCATGACAAGTATTGTCTAATAATAATCTATATACTTGAAGCCTACCTTGCTCCACTTCTCTCTGGCATGGTTATTATTCTCTGAGACCAGCCCTCCTCTGTACAAAGTTGCTGTTGTTCACTTTATAAACATGTAAGATGCAAATTAAATCATGTGTTCACATGAGATGCATACATGTGAGCAATATTGTCTGCGGCTACACCATTTTTGGAAGCCTGGGCAGAGCCGGAGCCAGAGCCGTTTTCATTTTCATTTGGGAAAAAATGGACCGACAAAGTTGTTGACTACCTTATTGAATACTCCGACATGCTTCTTTACACTACATTTACATACTATTACAAGTTGAATCACATAGACAATCAAATATCTCTCGTCACACTCAATCATTTTATTCTTCCTTGGGCTCAACTTTCCATCATTGCCTTTCCGTAAGGCAGGACAAAAGATGCAATCTTGATATTTTCACCACAATTATCCTCCCAATCCATTATTTTATAAGGACACAAAATTCGTTTCCCTACATTACTCCACCCTCCACCATCTTTGGGAGGTAGATTGGGAGGTAGTTCATTGTGCATGCATTCATCTGTATCTGTCTTGCATATCTTGATAGCAGCATTATATGCCGCCGAGAATGGAATATTCTTTGATGCTGCCTCAGTATGACAAACTTTACGCTGTTGTAGACATTTCCCCTTGCATGTTTCATCTGTGTAGCACCACTCTGGTTCGTCATAGTGGTGGAGACGAGTGCGATTCTTCTTTTCGTAGCAAACTCTAACTTCAGATAGATATCCGTCTTCACTACATGATAGTATTGTCTCTTTCTCTCCTTTCAAATCAACTCCTGCCGTCGTGAAGGAGTAACCAGCAAGTAACTCAGATCGTGTCACTACTCCAACACCACCATTACTGCTGTACCGTTCCTTAACAATGGGTGGTGTGGGCACGAGTAATTGTAACGCTGTACTAAAATATGTATACTGATCCATCCCTGAACATGTACCATGATTATGCCATTCATGACTCCAAAATGATGTATCATCGTAGGACCACGTTGACGACCGTGGTTTAGTATTTAGATGTCTTATATTAGTCCAATTTTGTTCCATGGCTGCTTCTAATCCAGCAAGGAGAGCAGGATTCAACTTTTCATCTGTACACATTGTAGGGTGTGATCCGTTGTATAAGTGTGGCCACAGACCATGTATAGTCAGCTGTCCCTCCCAACTTTCTTTATATGTCACCTTTTCATTGGCACTATGACATCCCCAGAATCTTTCATTACTTTCACCTGTTCGTTGATCTACCCAGCGACAGAATTCTGGTTGATGTGCCATACTGAATTTGTAAAAGTCAAAATCTCCAACCTTGCTTTTAATAGCAAGCGCGTTCACCAGAGCAACCAATAGCAGCATCGACTTCATCGCTACCAACATCATCGTAACATTATTTTGTCAACGAATCTTACGCATGACTTTTTCGGGATGCAGGGGATGCGTGCTCCCCCTTGACGAAACACGAGAAAGAGAGGAAGGGAGATGTCAAATAATGACAACAGCAATGTCGTCGACGGTGAGGCGATGTTGATAACTATTATGGGGGGATCATCAATTGCCAATGCCTCGCTATGGGAGGAAGAATCAAACGGCGCAGAAGTAGTCGAGGACACTCCTGAAGAAGAAGATTCGATCCATCCGAAGACGAATGACTCACCGATCCCAGAAGATGATGGCAATGATGTCCAATTATTGATGCGTGAATGGAAAAACGACGAGGAGAAGGAGGGTGAGAAGGAGGAGGGGGTATCAATCGAATTAGTAAATGCCATAACCAACGAGGTTTTACTTCGGCAGGAGCAGCAGCAACATCGTAGTCGTAATATGGCATTGATACGAAGTTTTCGACAAAAAATAATGCCTCCTACCAGAAAAAACAGATATCATACACAACGGAAGAATAAATTAGATCGAACGCCGGAGGAACAGCGACGTACTAGGAGCAAGCGTAATAATATTGTTAATGAAGATGAAGAATCGAATTTGCATCGTCTATGTGATGATATGGGCATTGATCCACAGTTCTATCATGGCGATCAACAACAACGACGACGTCATCAACGCAGACAATTACGATCACGTCGGTATAAGAATATATCATCCGAATCATTATTTGCAACTTTCAGTAGTAATAATATTGCTAATCGTAATGGATGGGTACGATACTTGTTATCCGCATCATGCTTGGTGGGATTTGCAACATTAATGAGTATTGCTATTATGGAAGGATTGGCACATACGCACACTTCCTTGCGATCGCAGAATAATAGTTATAATGGAACTGCTGCTGCTGTTGCTACTACTGCTGCAGGCAAAGATGAGCCAAAGTTATGGTGGGAACATGCCAATGATATGAAGAATATAATCCCCATTGGTGAAGAAGGTCAAGATTGGGAAGGTGGACGACCAGATATTATACAATCAACTATAGCATCATCATTAATACCGAAGGTTGATGCTAATATGGGTGTCGAGGATATAATACAACCACCTCCTCCATCATCTACGAACCTGTTACATCCAACTTGGTACAGTATCGAAGTGGGCGGGTGGTCCGGTGGGACGCATGTGGATGCATTACGATTTTGTGTTACTAAAAAAGATCAACAGTTATGTCCAATAAAACAAGTATGTCCGAATGGTCCATCACAGCCACCACTTACTGGAACACACTTTACTACCACTACCAAGGATGTAGGACAACAATGGGTACCGGTCATTGATGCACCGAATACTTGGGTACTAATTAAAACAAAGGAGGGAGAATCACAGTCATCGTTATGTATGGATTATACAACATTGATCGGTGGAGGACGATCATCTGATGGTTATGGTGGTGGTGGACCAACGTGGGGTTTGGATGAATCCGAACCAGGACTTAAGCGACATATACTCTGTTGTACAGAAACACGTATTAGTGGTGGTAGTAATGGTGATGGTGGCAGATGATCAGTCCTAGTGGGACGTGAATAATTACTCGACGAGAATTTGGGGGGCCAAATACATACTAAGTAGCAGAATTACAAAATGTGTTAGATGACCATCCCTCTTAGTGAAAGGCTATGGGACGTGTGTAAATATAGTGTTCTAGATATATCTATCATATAAACGAATCTAGATTAATCTGCAATATATGAAAAAGAGGGAAGAAGCCCTCACATTTTTTTAGATGTCCTCTCCCATCCCACCTCCTGACTTATCTCTTTCTTTTTTCTCTCTCTCGTCATATCGAACATAGTTCCCATACTTCTCAATAATTGTATCGATCACTTGCGTACTTTTCATTGTACCCACTATTGTTACTATTATTTGACTGATGACCACGTCCACCATTGTTATACCCCTCATCGTTGTTACGATTGTTGTACCCTCCTCCTCCTCCTCGACCGTCACCACGTCCACCACCACCACGATTGTTACCAAAGTTGGAAAAAGCATCGTCATTTCCTCCTCCTCCTCCTCCTCCATACCCACCCCTATCATCATAGCCACCACCTCCTTTTTCCTGTTCCAGCCGACGTCGTCGTTCAGAGGGTCGTTCGAATTTCTTGGGTCCGGCAGCACCATCACCGTCCTTTGAGGAAGAGGATGTGGATGTCGTACCAGTATACTCCAACGGCGCACGTTGAAGACCACTGCCATCCTTGGTTACGCTCATCCAACTACCCTCCTGATGCTCCCTACTCGTTGGTTTATTAGTACTTACCAACAACTTGCCATCATTACTACTACCAGTCGCACTATTCTTTTCGAGAAAGTTGGCTTCGTGGAAAGCGGCAATCAGCACATTCAATTCCTCGCGCTTGCTTTCCGATTCAATGCGCAAATCCTCTTCGGGCAACTCCATTTCATTCGCCTCGCGTAACCGTTCTTCGACGGCGGTGAGTTCCTTTCGTAATGCCTCGATACGTCGATCTTGTTCGGCGGTTAGTCGTGGAATACTCGCCTTACGCTCGACCTTGGCATCTACCAACGAGGCATCAATACCCTTGGATGCAAGTACTATATATTGAAGAAACGGGGAATACGATTGGGCAGAGTGCGTCGTAATGAGAAAACAGAACAAGGGAGAGGTCGTGTTAGAGAGCGACAGATATATAGAGAGAAGTAGATGGGACAGGTTGATAAATATGTTGATCGAGTACAAGTATCACTTGACTACTTCCATATATTAACTCACCTTCCTCTCTTGGCTTGGCTTCACCAAACGGATTACTTTTGGATGTCGTTGATGATGTTGATGTGTGTTCGGAGGCAGGGTTCTGACTCCGTGGCTTGAGTTGCAATCTCGGGCGTTGCTGTGGCTGTTGAACTTCGCGTCCACCAATACCAACACCATCATCATCACCCATCTCGGATTCGTCTGCCCAACTATTACTCATTATTGTTGATGTCACTTCCGCCGTGGGGAAGCGTGGGGAGGAGGAGGTGCCGCCAAAATTTAAAACCATGTCGTCCGAGTTGTGGTGAACGAGAAGAATCCGAAGCAGAATCATCCGCCATGGTAGTATAGGAGCCAAACGGCGGACGACATGTGAAAAAATGACCCTTCCAACGATACACACCGATGCGCTCCTGGCGCGGATCAAGAAGCTTGTCAATATGTGGGCCGAAGAGGAACAAATGAATGGCAATAAAGTCTTTTTCTGGAATATCATGAGTTCTCAAAAGATGAGTATTGTTGCCAATCAAGCCCCTACGTCGTTGGATGAGCTTGCCGACTGCGACTGCTTTTGTACACAGATTGTTCAAATGCAGTACGGAGAACGACTAATCAAAAATATCAATGCGTACATTGAGCAGGAGGAGCTGCAACGGTACATCCAAAATAGACAACAACAAAAGAAGCAAAAACACTCCAAGGAGGAGGATACTTCCTCCTCCTCCCCGTCGTCCACAACATCATCCACACAGCACCATACAGTCGACAGTGTACTCCTCGAACCCTACCTATACATATCATCTATCCCCGGTAAAGATATACGCACAACATTAATCGACTGCTTCAATACCCAATGGCTACACGTCCCATCATCCGAATCAAGCGATTCCTCCTCCTCCACCTCCTCCGACAATACCAATATACTCTCGAAAATTAAACTAATTGTATCCCAATTACATGATGCTAGTTTATTAATTGACGACATTGAAGATGGCAGTACATTACGTCGGGGCGTGCCGGTATCACATGCTATATTCGGTATAGCCCCGACTATTAATGCTGCCAATTACATATACTTTATAGCGTTGGAACAATGTCTATCATTGAAGAATGATATCGCCATGAGGGTATTTGTTACTGAAATGTTAAATTTACATCGTGGTCAAGGATATGATATACATTGGCGAGATTGCACAATCTGTCCGACCGAGGAACAGTATACCAACATGGTCATTGATAAGACTGGTGGGTTATTCCGACTGGCCGTGGGTTTACTCCAAGCATTCGCAACGATGAATGGCACTATCGATTACACATATCTGGTAAATAACTTGGGGTTGTACTTCCAAATACGTGATGATTTATTAAACTTAGTCGACGAAGACTACATGAAGGGTAAAAGCTTTTGTGAGGACTTGACGGAGGGTAAATTTAGCTATCCTATCATACATTGTATCCGTAGTGGTGGCGGTGACGTTGGTACCGATCAGAGAGAAGGAATGGACGCAACAACACAATCAGCGACGACGATGACGACGACGACTGCGTCAGTTCAGCTATTATCAATACTCAAACGCCGGACCAATGACATTGATGTGAAGAAATACGCACGACAACTAATGATTGATGCAGGCAGTTTGCGATATGCACGTGAGGAGTGTATTCGTTTACGTGACAAGATTGTATTGCAGATACAGGAATTGGGTGGGAATGATCCATTATTGGGTGTGTTGAATAAGTTGCATGTACAAATTGACAATATAAGGCTACACGAGATATAGAACCAAATATGAGAGATGGTCCTTCACAAGAGAAGATTGTGAATAAAAAAGATGATAATAGAATGACCAAAAAGAGAAAAATGTCCTTGAATCTTGATCATTTATTAATGTTAAATAATCAACACTTCCATGAAATCTTTAGGTGCAAACACAACCATGAGAACAGCAACAAATGTCACTTAACACCTCACGTCTACCACAACATTCACTCCACTCTCTCTCTGTCTCTCTCTCTATCGAACTCGTTGACTAATATTTTCCATCTCCCCCACACGTTGCACTCCCTCCACATCCTCCCCTTCGATCCCCGCCACGATAGCATCTGCCAATGTTTCCACGCGCACAGTCTTATCAACGAACGGTACACCCACTGCCGCCGCAATGTTAAATATCGGTATTACCGGTAATACATCGAATTTAGTCCAATCCCATATCAACGATGGACGGTAGATGGCACTGCGTATCGTACCCACTTTAGCATTCGATTCGACCAATCGCGTTTCGACTGATCGTTTGGCGAGTAAATATCGTCGTAACCATTCCGGTGCTATATTATCCATGGTATCACCGTAGGGTACATTTGGCCAACCGGCCTCGGCACAACTAACGAAGCAGAATGGATATCGATTACTACCTTTATTCATCATCGTGCCCAAGTTGAATGATTGTTTCTTCTCAATGGCAGATATGACATTGTATGCCGTCATTCGGGTAATGGCATCGTAGGTGGAGGACTCTCCGGGGATGGAACCGGAACCGCTTACGATTTTATTCAGATTTCCGAGACCCGAGTCCACGTCGAATAGTAATCCTGTTTTATATGACGACGGAAGTGAAACATAGGAAAGTTAGGAAAAAAACACATGGGACGTTATTCATAAAGCGTGTGTGTGTGTGTTTGTTAGTACATAATGTTTGGTCGTTTAACGAACTTAGGCTCGCGGGACGTACCAATAGCATGAACGGCCGCATCCGAATCCTTAAGCACCCTTTCAACGACCTTGCCATCCGTGGCATCCCCCTGTACCCAATTCACTAAACTAAGTGTATCACTATTCGGTTTTGGATTTACCCCCCGTCGCGAAATGGCAGTAACAATGTGTCCACGTTGGACTAATCGGTCGCATACTGCCGAGCCGACGTAACCGGTCCCGCCAAAGACAGCGACACGTAATGGACGTGCAGTTGCCAGAGATTGGACTGACCATGGAAGCATTGTACAGAGTATGACTACTGCAGCTGCCACTACTGTCGTTGGGATGAGGCACGGTTTCATTTTACGACAGCCTTGTTGTTGGATGGATGAGGAGGACGAGAGAGAAACAATGACGTGTGTGACGAGAAGGTGAGTCACTTTGTTCCCGCAATACGTACTACGTACTTTGTCACCTCCCAAAATTTAAAATCGGCAGATGTTCATCTCGGAGCCACGGATTTGATCGCGGCACGATGAACAAAGTCCTTCATCGGATGAAATTGTATCATCGTACCTCCGCCATGGTGGCGGCGGTAGTAGTCGCCGCTATCTTCGTCTTCATCGCAGGCGTCTCGGCCTTCCGCGCTTCCACCAGCATCATCGGCGGCTCCCCATCATTGACACGACGCATCTCGTCTACCATCGGCGGCGGCAATCCTACTACTACCACGGCACTGTCCATCTTCCCGCTCAAGGAGGGCGAAACGTCCAACATGTTCGCCGGTCCACGACCGCTCGTCCTGGAACGCGATGCGTGCGGCGTGGGCTTCATCGCCAACGTCCAGCAATCCAACGAGGGTCGCGAATATGGCACGCACGACGTGCTCCGCCGCGGACTGCGCGCATTGGACTGCATGGAACATCGCGGAGCGTGCGGCGGGGATGGGATATCGGGCGACGGGGCCGGCGTCATGACGCAGGTGCCCTGGAAATTATTCGCCGATTATACATCGGACGATTGTCCGTGGCCCGGCGTGGGGATGGCGTTTTTGCCCCGCGACGCGACGCGTCGGGACGCGGTCAAGGACGTGATCCGACGCGTGTGCGAGGCGAACGAATTGGTCTTCGTGGGATGGAGGGAGGTCCCGGTCGATTATGCGGCGTTGGGACCGCGGGCCGAGGAGAGCGCGCCCAGCATGTGGCAACTGATCGTCAAATCCCCCTCGCGACTCGAGGATACCGAAGAGGCCCGAGATGGATTCGAACGTACATTATACCTAGTCCGACGTCGTATAGCCGTGGTATTGAAATCGTTGGATCTGCTAAAGCAAAAAGATGGCAGCGAGGAGGTATACTTTGCGAGCTTTTCGAGCATGACGATGGTATATAAAGGCATGGTGCGGGGATGTGTATTGCCACAATTCTACTTGGACTTGCAAGACCCGTCGTACACGACCAAATTCGTCATCTATCATCGTCGTTTCTCGACCAATACTAATCCGCGCTGGCCATTGGCCCAGCCCATGCGTGTCGTTGGACATAATGGCGAAATTAATACGCTAATAGGGAATGTCAATTGGGTCAAGGCGCGCGAAAAGTCCAAGGCCATGCCCGCCGATGAATTGGGGAATTTGTTAAATGCCGCCAATACCGAGAATATACTGACATTGTGTAATACGCAGGATGTGCCCAACGTCCTGGAGCGATTGGTCGACCTCGATAGGTCGGACAGTGCCAATTTGGATTCCGTCTTTGAATTGATGACGAAAAGTCGACATCGTGCACCGTGTGCATTAATGACATTGGTCCCCACGGCATATGAGAATGAACCATCGCTGGCCGATAATCCCGAGATTGTAGACTTTTACAAATTCCACGGCGGATTGCTGGAGGCGTGGGATGGTCCTGCACTACTCGTATATTCTGATGGAAAATCCATTGGTGCATCACTTGATAGGAATGGACTACGACCAGCACGATACTCCATTACGAAGGATGGGACAGTATATATGATGAGTGAAACGGGTGTGATTGACTTGGATGAAAGTGAGATTGTATCCAAGGGTCGACTTGGTCCTGGACAGATGATCAATGTTGATTTGAAGACGGGTGAATTTAAAGATAATATTGCTATCAAGTCAGAGATCGCATCACGTCGACCGTATGGAGAATGGATTGCCAAGGGACGGAAGGATGTTACAAGACTGTCCTTTGATGAGGCACGATTGTACGATGATGCCACTGCAACATTTGCACAGGGGACATTTGGTTGGGGTCTTGAGGATATAGGGATGCAGATACAGGATATGGCCGGGAGTGGGAAAGAAACGACATATTCCATGGGTGATGATGCACCATTGTCAGTGTTGAGTGAACGTCCACATACTCCGTACAATTACTTCAAGCAACGATTCGCGCAGGTAACGAACCCTCCCATCGACCCACTCCGTGAGGGTGTGGTTATGAGCTTTGCTATGACATTGGGGAAGAAAGAGAGTATATACAAGGTGTCCGAGAAGGGAGCACGTCTTATTCATCTTGAAAGTCCAATATTGAACACGAACGAGATGAAACGTATAGCATCTCTTGCTAGTGAGGAGAATGGTGGATTCAGACAATCTACCATTTCAACACGGTATGCATTGTCAGACGGACCCGATGGTATTCGTCGTGCAATTGACGCTTTATGTGACAAGGCTGCCGAGGACGTCCGTAGTGGCATTGAGGTGATTATCTTAAGCGACATGGCCTCTGATCAATCATCGTTCGATGATACCACATACATCCCCCCTCTCATTGCCGTGGGTGCCGTACACCATCGTCTGATTGCCGATGGATTGCGGATGGATGCTGGCATTGTTATTGAAACTGGTAGTGCATGGTCAACACATCACTTTGCATGTCTTGTGGGCTATGGTGCCAACGCGGTACACCCGTATCTTGCATTAGAAACTGTGAAGCAATGGCACAGCATTGATAGGACACAGTCAATGATGAAGTCGGGAAAGCTCAAGTTAACGACTCTTGACGAGGCACAACAGAATTACCGCTCAGCCGTTGAGAATGGATTGCTCAAGATCTTGAGCAAGATGGGAATATCTCTCCTCTCATCATATCAGGGGGCACAAATATTTGAGGCGATTGGGCTAGGAATGGATGTTATTGATACTAGCTTCAAGGGCACGACGAGTCGTATTGGTGGTGTATCCCTTACCGATATTGCCAGTGAGACGGTAATGATGCGTCCCACAACGGCTAGTGAGACGGCCAAGTTGACGAATTATGGATATTACAAACCGGTGCCTAAGATGGGAGAATACCATGCAAACTCATCCGACCTAGCCAAGCTCTTGCACGATGCCATTGGTCTTGATAAGGGGGTAAGTGCGGCTACGAATCGAGATATATTGGAGAATGATGGAGTGAAACCTCGGAGTGTAGCCAATTATGAAATATTCAAGAAGAGTTTGGAAGGTGCACCATTGGCGAACATAAGAGATCTTCTCGACTTTGACTCTGACCGAAAGAGTATATCCATCGATGACGTTGAGCCTGTGGCTGAGATTATGAAACGCTTTTGCTCAGGTGCTATGTCCCTTGGTGCTCTAAGTCGAGAGGCACACGAAACACTCGCTATCGCTGTCAATCGTATCGGTGGTAAATCCAATTCTGGCGAAGGTGGGGAGGATATTCTCCGTGGCCACGACATTAACGACGTCGATGAGAAGGGACGGAGCCCGTCGTTCCCTCATTTGGCAGGTCTTAAAAATGGTGACTCGGCAAACTCCTTCGTCCATCAAGTCGCGAGTGGTCGGTTTGGTGTTACGCCCGAATTCCTCGTAACTGCAAAGCAACTAGAAATTAAGATGGCACAGGGTGCCAAGCCTGGAGAAGGTAATGTGTTAGTTCTTATTACGTTTAACGTCCCATGTTTTAGTGACTTTGGCTAATCTTTCTTTAACATCGTCTAGGTGGACAACTCCCGGGACCAAAGGTTTCTGACTACATTGCAACACTGAGAGCGAGTAAGCCTGGAGTGACTCTCATCTCACCTCCGCCTCATCATGACATATACAGTATTGAGGATCTTGCCCAACTCATCCACGACTTGCATGCTGTGAACGAGAAGGCGGGTGTTTCTGTCAAACTTGTATCGTCCATCGGCATTGGTACTGTTGCTTGTGGTGTGGCGAAGGCAGGTGCAGATGTTATTCAAATATCGGGAGGGGATGGTGGCACTGGTGCGTCCCCGCTATCATCGATCAAGCATGCTGGTATGCCCTGGGAGCTGGGTCTGTCAGAGGCTCACTCTGCGTTGCTATTGAACGGTCTTCGTGACCGTGTATTACTTCGGGCAGATGGGGGTATGCGAACTGGGAGGGATATTGTCATTGCCGCAATGATGGGCGCTGAAGAGTTTGGATTTGGTACTATTGCAATGATTGCGGAGGGATGCGTTATGGCACGAGTTTGTCATCTCAACACCTGCCCTGTGGGAGTAACAAGTCAGAAGGAGGAACTTCGTAAAAAATTTCCGGGTACGCCGGAACATGTTGTTAACTTCTTCGAATTTGTTGCTGAAGAGATTAGGGAGCTGATGGCTCATCTTGGATACTCCAAATTAGAGGATATGATCGGACGAGCTGACCTTCTCAGGGAAGATGAGGCGCAACTCGCTAGGATTGTTAAGACCAAGGGTGTCACTTTGTCGGGATTCTTCTCGAGCATCCCCGACAGTAAGGATGACCGCGCCTTCCTCCGTGCCACTCCTGCCGAGGGTGGAGGACTTAAGGGGGACGTTGTCCATGTCAACCGATTTAGCTCTGACTTGGATCGTGAGATGTGCAACCACCCTGATGTTAAGGCTGTCATTGAAAAGAATGAAGGTGACTATGCATTAAGCTTCAACATTAAGAATACGGACCGTAGTACATGTGCTATGTTGGCTGGAGATATTGCACGAAAATACGGCAATAAGGGCCTTGATGGTAGCTTGAATATCAACATGTACGGTAGTGCCGGACAGTCGTTTGGAGCCTTTGTGCTTCCAGGATTGAAAGTCAGACTAACTGGCGAGGCCAATGATTATGTAGGAAAAGGAATGCATGGAGGTGAAATCGTCGTTCTTCCCGAAGCCGATGCTGGCTTTGTCGCGGCTGAGTCCAGTATTGTTGGTAATGCATGCCTCTATGGGGCGACTGGTGGCGACTTCCACGCAAATGGTCGTGCCGGCGAACGTTTCTGTGTTAGAAATAGTGGAGCATATGCGGTGTGTGAGGGCACCGGGGATCATTGCTGTGAATACATGACTGGTGGTTTAGTCGTTGTTCTTGGAACAGTAGGTAGAAATGTAGGTGCCGGCATGACTGGTGGTATTGGATATTTTTACGACGAGGACGGGCGCTTCGAGGAGCGCGTGAATCGCGAAATAGTGAAGGTTCAACGCGTTTCTACTTTTGCTGGAGAAGTCCAACTAAAGAACATAGTCGAGCGACACTTTGAAAAGACTGGCAGTGAGAGGGCGGAGGCGATTTTAGATAATTGGGAGGAAGAGGTAGGCAAATTCTGGCAAGTGTTCCCTCCATCAGAATCTACCTCTTCCGTAGTTACCGAGACAATTTTAGGTGATGTTGTCAGAGTTAGTGCCATTGCACCAAGTGAGGAACTTTGCTACCTCCCTGTTGGAGCTGGTCTAGATCCTAAACAAACTCAAAGATGTGCTGATTGAAAGAATTGGGCTAAAATAAAGCACTTATAACCATATTCTCCTTTGATTTCCGCCGTTCACTTCGGATGTACTCACTGCGCTATTCTTGTAGAGCCTGAAGTTAAACCCAAAATGCCCAAGCCCCTTACGTTATCACCACCAAAGTCATCATCTTCTTTCCAATTAGGTTTCCTCTTGAACAAAAGGATTGGAATAGAAGCAAGAACAAGAGGTAAGCAAACAATTAACCACAGGCCTCCCATATAATTTACGTTCCACCCAATATGGAAGGTGTCCTCGTACATTATTCCATGCGTAGAGACCATCCTAACAGATAAAGCATAATATCCAGGGCCAAAAGGAATTTGTATGCGTTCTGTGTAGACGCCAGTTGCATTAAAGGTACGGGTATAGATGGTACGTTTCACACTAATTCCTGCTCGGATATCAACAAGATACATATTTTCTTGATTATTCATGGACGGTCGTCGATCGAAGATTTCAAAGGTTATGGGGATGAAGATGCCTAATATGTCACGGAATTGTCTTGATATTGGATGAACAAATATTCCTTGCGTGGATGAAAAGCCATGAGCGTGTGCATTACTACTACCCGGAGCACGAGTAACTCCTGCCGACCAAACATTAAGTGGATGGTAAGGGACCATATCGCTTTCCAATGTAAGGATTTCACCCTTGGATGTTGTGACGACAAGATCAAGACCTCCCGTTCCATGGACGTCATCTGCCTGTACCATTGACGGAATCGTGTCACCAACGTCAATTGAATTGACGCACGAAGTTGAACCCTCTATTATGTGAAGAGTGGATCCAAGAGGTTGTACAACATGTAAACCGCGTCCTGAACCCCCATGAGGTCGAGGCTTGGGCAAATCAAATCTAGATGCTTCAATGTTTATTTCACGAATTCTGTCTACGCTCTCAGTAGATAGCCCATGTAATGAATCCATCCAATGATGTTGGTCTCCATGAAGGTCAACCAATAAAGGTTGAGGTATACGTGATGTAGTTGACATGTTTAATCCTTCATCCAGCGCAATTGGGAAATGAAGTAGGTCGTCTCCAGTAACACAATCAATCGCATATATGCGATATTCTTTTATATCATGTTTGTCTGGCCGGTGGGTGTGTTGATGATCCGTAGTAGCGATTCGTGCAAGAAGAACAACTACAAGCTTGCCCGTACCATCAACATCACCAAGCGACATTGGAGAAGTCCCTCTTACGACATGGACAACCTTGTTCGAAGACGACGTTTCATCGTACCGGAGGAGGTTGCGAGCCCAAAGAACAGCTCCATCTGCATTCAATGATACTATATCTCCTCCTGTGTCAACAACGAATACTTCAAGATTCGTATTACCCACAACGTCTTCCACAACCACCTTCTGCTCCACTGGATGCCGCATTTGAATTGGCCATCCGTCTCTGTTTGTGGCTTGATATTTGTTCTCCAGCGCATATACTAAACCCATGCTTGTACCCACAATGATTTGATTCGAGTTCGACCCGTCCAGCTTAACAGCCACAGGAGTAGCCAGAGCCCATGCTCCCATTCCATTATAAGCATTTGAGTGAATGCTAGCAGTCCCACCCTCGACGATATCTCCAAGTGGCGCTGACCAGTCCGTGGATAAGTCCAGCACTTCTTGTAGTGACCAATAATTCCACCTTAAATTGTAAGCCATGATTGCATTTGCTACATACCGACCTCTATGCTCTTCAGTTTCGTCACCACCATCAGCATTGGCATGCTTACCAAAACTCCTACCCGAAGTCTTCGTTGGATCATCTTTACATTCATCCTCATCGAAGTAATATGACACAGAACATAATAATAATTCATCAACTTTATCTTCTGGCTTGGAATTAATATTGGTATAATCACGTGATAGTTCCACGAGTGTACATGTTGAGAGTAAGTGTGGTGGTACTTGTACATAATTGGAATCGTGATAATACTTCGTTTTGGCAATTTGATACTGCTCGTATGTGTCATATCCCTCTGGTGGTTCTGGTTTGTATCCTCCGCGGTAATGGTAGTCATCACCTCCTCCCCCCTCATACATTGCATAATCATCATATCTCGGATAATCATCCATTGTATTAGGGTAGTCTACATCTCGATTGTATGTATCATCACCCCAATTTCGTTGAATTTCTTTGTTTAATATAGATTCTTCTGTGCCATCGGGTGGTGCTGTACCAAGTGTATCGTCAAGTAAGCTTTCCTGTGCCATTTTGGACAAATAATCATCAAAATTTGCTTTAATATGACTTGCTTTATCGTCAATCACACTACCTTGATTGACTACTCCACCTTCTATGTCATTGTTGAGCTTGTCAAAAATCTCTTCTATTACCTCATGGTTGGTATATACCACTTCTTCACTTTGACCAGCTCCTACTTCCACATGATAGTCATCGGTATTCGTTATCTCTTCTTGTAATCGCCGATGTTCTATTGACTCGTCATTCTTTTTTGCGCCACTCTCTTCACTATCATGCTGTTTTTCACTACTCCTACCATTCTGACTACCATCATTATTTCTTCGTCTGTGATGTTGTGATCGTCGTCGTCGTTCGGCTAATCCATTTGCTAAGTCAATATCCATAGTTAATACATTCCCACTTACACCCCGTGCCGCTTTTTCATATTCCTTTCCACGCCATGATTCATCTGTATTTGTTGCAAAGTATGTATGATATGGTTCAAATTCTTCATACTTCTTTGCCGCGGTAGCATTAGTATTGGTAGAAGTATCAGTATTCATATTCATGACAGTTTCATCTTCTTTAGTACGATTAATAGCATATTCATACCAATACTTTCGTATATATAATCTGGGTATAGTAATTCGTTTATACGCCCTCTTACGTCGTTGATGTTGTGCATGATGCTGATCATGATTCTCTGGTTCAAAATCTAATCCAATAATATGTATCGTGCCGTCATAATCCCCCAATATGGCATCTGCCACACCATCACCGGATATGTCATGTATTATTGGTGATGTGTGATAGAAGGACGAGCCTTCGAATAATAGTGGGAATTGCTCGTCTTCTTTCATTTGTTCGGCACTCTGTCCTTGTACATATCCCGCAGTCGCACCCGTTGTGCCTCTAGAACTGCTGGAAGTAGCACTTCCACGATAATCGCGCACGCCCATGCCAGAACTGGGCGTCCACAGTTCCAACATTTCCCAATCGGCACTTAATAATATTTGTCGACCGGACCCGGCATCATAGTCTGGATGGAGTGGATATATTATTGGTGGCGTGTGTGTACTGCTACTGCTTGCACTTCCACCCTGTTGATGTTGTGCTGACGAGGATGAGGAGGAGCTGCTACTTCGACCACCATGACAAGAGCCTAATCGAAAGCTTAGTGGACATCTTGGATCATCTTCCTCGTCTCCTTCGTCGTTGACGTTCTCGCCTTGCTGTTGTTGCTGCTTATCACGAGGATTATATCGTCGATTGATTTTGTTCTTACGAATCTTTTTCATTGACGAGTCAGCGCCGCTATCATTGTTGTCATTGCCGCCACGTTTCTCATCCCCACCCTCGAGGATGCGTGTTACGACCAATTTTTGTCGTCGATCGCCGTTACTTCCATTTGTATTTCCACCTTCGTTATCACCACTGACTAAATCCTGATCGAATGGAGAGGTACGATAGGCCACGTATGGGCGCGACTTGGGATTATTACCGCTGCCATTAACAACTACTACTGGCAAAAAGAAGAAAAGGAGATGAAGCAACACCGTCATTGCACAGCCGTCCGGTCCTTATTCGCTCTGAGATAGCAATTCGTATGTACACGTTGCCATGGGAGATTTTGAGATTCGTTGAAAAAAATCAACTGGTCGGTGGAAAGAGGCTCTAAGGCATTGTCCGCAGGCGGGGAGCCTTTTTCCTACTTTCGGACTTCAGGACTTTGTGTAATATGTAATTATGTGCTACATACTCTTGAGTACTGCACCTCGTCCGCACGCAGGATTTTGATGTTTCGTACTATTTCGCACTTCCAAAAAACAGAGTTGAAATTCGGCGGGATAAATAGCAACGGCCTCACCAACGAACTTTCTTCTTCCTTTCTCTTTTCTCGGAAGATTCTTTCTTTTTCATACTTAGTTCCTTTGTACCATAAATATCTAGGTAGTACATAC
>Ga0247831_1004828_pt1 | contig 17504 bp, 13 predicted proteins | sample LaCruzMarch2015__9_FD_192406 | JGI IMG/M metagenome (GOLD analysis project Ga0247831, IMG submission 192406) | Freshwater microbial communities from meromictic Lake La Cruz, Castile-La Mancha, Spain - LaCruzMarch2015_1m | ecosystem: Environmental > Aquatic > Freshwater > Lake | place: Spain... | reverse complement strand
CCAGCCACAAACGCCTATCGGTCAAGCTGTTGATTGAAGCAGTCGGCGCAAAACTTGCCTTCCTGCCACCCTATTCCCCAGACTTTAACCCCATCGAGAAAGCCTTCTCAAAGCTCAAAGCGAACTTGCGCCGTATCGGCGAACGGACAGTATCAGGTCTGTGGGATATCATCGGATCCCTCGTCACCATGTTCAAACCACACGAATGCCAAAACTAATTCGCAAGCTGTGGCTATGATGCATATTAAACGGGAGACGCTCTAAAAAGACAATCAATGGCGGCCACTACAAGGCTGGGCAGCCTAACAGGCTGACGCTGTGTGGGTTGTTACCGCATTCGAGCCTTGCTGTGACAACTGCAGGTGTGCCGCTTGGCTTGGCGGCAGTGAAGTTCTGGACCCGTGACAGCTTCAAGGGGACTGCCACACTGAAGTGTCATTTCAATCCAACGCATGTGCCGATCGAGAAGACTAAGGAGAGTGTTCGCCGGTTGGAGAATTCGCGCCAGTCGGTGGCATTGCTGAAGGACCTGCAGCGTTGCATCCATGTCGGTGATCGCGAAAGCGACATCTATGAAATTTTTTGCCTCGCCAAGGACTTGAACACGAGATTCCCTGTGCGTGCACAAACCGACAGGCTTGCCGCCCAGACAGTGACATCCGACGACGAGCCCCGCCTGGGCCGCGCACGACTCGCACAGTTTCCATCGGCGGGGCACATGAGGTCGATGTTGCGGGAAAAGACAGCCGCACGGCTAGGCTGCAGGTCAAGTTCGCGACCGTCGAGACGTTACCCTACATCGGCAAGCAAAAGCGATACACACCGCAGACACTGACCTGAATCCACGCGGTGGAGATTGATTCCACCGATCAGAGAAGGATGCAGTAAACTGGCACCTTGTCACCAACTTGCCCTTTGGACACGCTGCCGGAGGCGGTCGAGAAGCTGGAGTGGTATGCACTGCGCTTGAAGATCGAGACCTTCCATAAGATCATGAAATCAGGCTGCAAAGCAGAGGACGCATGCCTGCACACCACCGAACGGCTAGTCAAGGTCCTGGCTCTGGTTGCAATTGTCAGCTGGTGCATCTTCGGGCTGACCATATCGGCTCGCGCGCAACCTGATGGTGACCCATCCGAGGCGCTGACCGCCAGCGAAATCACCGCGCTTGATGAGATCGAGGCAGCAAAGTCCACGCCAAAGTTAAAGAGCAGGACTGTGCTGGCCTATCTGCAGCAGATCGCCAAGCTCGTCGGATACCTCACGCGAACATGCCATCCGCCCCCCGGAACCACTGTCATCTGGCGAGCCCTCACCCGCATTCATAACATCACGATCGATATGGAAACATCCAGATTGCAAACTTGTGGGTAATCGAAAGTCAGGCCCGACGCTGACTAAACTGACGCGATACATCGCGCCGCAAACTGAGCCGTGCAATAGTTGAAATGTTTTTCATGCAGAACAATCGAGACTGATGCGCTCGATTTTTCAGGCCCAAGTCGATGGATATTAGCGATCAGGGCCTTGTTTGCCGCTCAAAAATATATGCTCGCATCCGATCGCCAACAAACATTGTAGGAAAAATGATGCGGTAAAGCTGCCTCGGCTAATCTTGTTACGCAAGTTCGCTTCAGTTTCAAAAACGCCATTCTGCGCTAATTGCTCGACAAGATTGGCGTAGGTCATGTTCCTGCGCTTGAGCTCCGATTTAAGGATGCCCTTTGCCTGCTCCATTGATCGATCTGATGGGTCTGTCGTCATTATCAGTGCTTATATCATCATATTCGATACTAAATCAATTGACAATTTTGTTTTCTGGACCTAATGGGATGGCCGCGTCTGAGCGTTTAGTCACATAATAAATGATCGACAAAGAATAAGTGAAGGCCAGAGGTCAAATGAATTCAAAGCTCAAAAGGCCAAAGGACGAAACCTTACTAACTGCAACTCTTAGACTGGCAGGGCCGGCAATTGGATTTGCAGCGCTATTTAGCTTAATCGTTAATTTATTGTTTTTGGCTTTACCGATTTACACCCTGCAAGTTTATTCAAGGGTACTATTAAGCGGCAGCGTCCCCACTCTCATTGTCCTGAGCGCGGCCGTGATTTTTGCTTTCGTGATATCAGAAATCATAGATTTCCTTCAGTCCCGCGTGCTCGCCTCTATCGGAATAATGATCGATCAACGGGTTTCCGGGCATGTTTTCGCGGCATTGTTTAACGGCATTGTCAAACGCGAGCCTCAGGCTGGATCTCAAGCCCTTCGGGATCTCGATGCTTTTCGTCAAACCATTACCGGGGCCGGTATTTCAGTAATTTTCGATCTGCCGTGGATTCCAGTTTACATCATTATCTTGACCATAATTGACCCAATCATCGGGCTTGTTACATTGGTTGGAGGGTTAATCTTGCTTCTCCTGGCTTTTCTCCAGGACAGAATCGCCCGGCCTCTCATTTTGGATGGCAATGCTGCAATGGCCCGCAGTTATGCCTTTACTGAGGCAGGGTTGCGGAACGCTGAAGTCGTTCGAGCGATGGGAATGCTTGAGCCCATTGGCAACCAATGGAGTGCCTTACGCTTAGCCGGCATTTCCAATAGTACTCAAGCCGCGCGAGTGGCTGATTTCTGGGGTGGCCTGATCAAGCTGTTTCGCAACATCGTGCAGGTTGCGGTAATCGGCGTGGGGGCCTTTTTGATTATCAACAAAGATATTGGGGCCGGCTTACTTTTCGCAAATATGATCCTGTCATCGCGCGCGCTTGCCCCAATTGATCGCGTTGTCGGTACTTGGGCAGGGTTGGTGGCTGCAGCTAATTCCTTTGGTCGGCTGAACGAGTTGCTCAAGGATTACAAGCCGCCCGCCCAAGCATTGGAATTGCCACGTCCGCTCGGACATTTGAGTGTGGAAGGGCTGAATTACGCTATTCCGGGCTCAGGTCGGCTACTGTTGACCAATATACAATTCGCCTTGGCCCCGGGTGAGTTTCTCGGGGTGATTGGGCCGTCTGGGGCAGGCAAATCAACTTTAGCGAGGCTGCTAGTTGGGGTGTATCCGGCATTGAACGGTGTTGTTCGCCTTGATGGATCGGACGTGTTTGGTTGGTCAAGGTCAAATTTCGGTCAATATGTTGGGTATCTGCCTCAAGATACAGAGCTTTTTTCCGGCACTGTGCGCGAAAACATCAGTCGTTTCCAAGTTGGTGTTACGGATGAGGAAGTGATAGAAGCAGCGACCAAGGCATGTGCTCATGATATTATTGTGAAACTGGCTAATGGTTATGAGACTGAATTAGGGCCAGGTGGCACAGTTTTATCCGTAGGCCAACGGCAGCGAATTGGTCTGGCTCGCGCGATGTTACGCTCGCCATCGTTGGTTGTTCTTGATGAACCTAATGCGAATCTCGACGCGGAGGGTGAACTCGCGCTCCTTCGGGCGCTTGAGCAAATGAAAGCAAGCGGTCAAACCGTTGTGGTCGTTTCCCACAAGCCAAGCATGCTTCGCGGGGCCGACAAATTGCTTGTCCTAAGGGAAGGTCGAATTGAACTCTTTGGGCCAAGAGAGGTGGTGCTTGATCGCGTAAAGCCTGTTCGACCTGCAGCTATAAACCCGTCGGCTACAAGTGAAACTCAGCCTGCCGAGGCAACCCAATGACCCAAATCGGCAAAGATATCCAGAAATTTTTTAAGGCAGAGCAAGAATTGGAAGCACCGAGCTTTACCGGGCAAGTCGACCTTCCCATGTCGGCCGCATCGCAAAGCCGAGTTAGGTCGCCGATTCTTGCCGGAACATTGGTCATATTGATATTCGTTGTCGGTTTTTCGGTTTGGGCCGCGACGGCTCCCCTTTGGGGGGCGGTCACAGCGACTGGGGAGATCAGGGTTGAAAACAATCGAAAGACCTTAAAGGGCAGGGATGGCGGGCTAATTCGCGGAATTTATGTTCGCGAGGGCGATTTTGTCCGGAATGGCCAAACGTTGATCAAGTTCGATGATTCTGCGCCGAGTGCACAAGTCGCCATTCTTGAGAATCAGTACGCGGGTGCTCTCATGCAATCGGCGCGCTTAAAGGCAGAGATCATTGGTTCCGAGATCGAAATTCCTCCTGAATTAGAGGCACGCAAACTAGAACCTTCCATTGCAGCAATCATTGACCTCGAGAACACGGTGTTCCAAGTCAGGCAAAGTGCAATAGCTTCACAAATTGGAGTGTTGCGCGAAAGAATGCTCCAACTGGGTTCGCTTCGATCCGGGTTGCAGATACAACTTAGTTCCGTCGAAGAGCAACTCGTCCTCATGCGCGAAGAAATTCGTGGCTATCGTGTTGTTTATGAGCAAGGCTATGCGTCAAAGTCGATTGTGAACCGACTACAAAGGCAACTTTCTGAGGTGCAAGGGCGACGCGGCCAAATTGTCTCTGAGATTAGTAGGAATGCACAACAAGAAGGCGAGACAAAGCTGCAGATATCAAGTGTTAGGCAATTAAAGGCATCTGAGGCGGCGGCTCAGAGAGCAGAAGTCGAAGGTCGTCTTTCTGATCTAGCTTCACGCCTCGATGTGGCACGCGAGATCCTTGCATCTACAAGCGTTAAGTCTCCCGTCGATGGCTATGTTTTGGGGTTGAGCCAGTTTACACTTGGCGGCGTGGCCGGAGCCGGTGAAGTACTAATGGATGTGGTTCCAAGTGCTTCGCCGCTCATTGTGGTTGCTCAAATTCGTCCAAATGATATTGATGAAGTGAACGTGGGTATGCCAACCCAAGTCACCCTCCCAGCCTTTAGCAACAGTAAGGTGCCAAAGTTGGATGCCGAGGTTCTTTCGGTTTCTGCTGACGCGATTTCGACTAAGGAAGCTGGATCATTCTATAACGCCACCATAAGAATCCTGCCGAGTGAACTCAAGAAAGTGCCAAAAGATGTAAAGCTGAAGCCTGGTATGCAAGCTTCTGTAGCAATCAAGACTGGCAAGCGAACGTTTTTCTCCTACATCTTTGGGCCTATCAGGGATAATATTGAGCGTTCACTCCGGGAGCCGTAAGGCTGGGAAGAAAATCTGTGACTCAAGTATCGAAACGGTAAAATTCTATTTTCGAAGAGCACGCATCCAATCTCGAAGCCTCACATCCGATTTCAAACGCCCGGAGGCCGTTTCCGATTTGACCATATCTTGACTTAGAACCTGCTTCAGGAATTCTTCTTCAAAATTGCCTTCCTGATAGCGTTCAAATAAGAAGCGCCAGGTCATCCCAACATTTGCCCCCAATTCGGCGTTTCGTGCGTAGGCAGCCCCCCCCAATCGGATTTTATTCTCAAACTGCGCATACGACCTAACAGGAAAATGAAAAATCGATAGGGCTGTTTCACAAGTCGGAACTGGCCGACCATTGATCGAAACATCATGATTGCCTTGGGACACGTCAATGTCTTTAAGGGCGCGATGACAACTTTTGGGCGGCAGAGGTGCGCCTATTGAGTTTACCGACTTAAGATCGCAAATAGTAAGTCTTTCGAAAAACGGATCAGGACTTTCCGCTAATGGCGCTTGCATTGGAAAGTTAAATCGATTGACGCTGACAGCGAGTTGGTTGGTCGGTACTAAGCTGAGACAGGACTTTAGGTCTGCGTCGGCATCTGGCCACCAGAATTCATCAGCATCATTATTGATGATCCAATCCGCAGCAAAATCCGTCGCTGCCAAACGTGCCATCCGAGTTACCCATTTATACTGGGAATAATCATCGAGTGGTTCGTAAATATAGTGTAGATGACCTTGTCTTTCGTAATTTCTTAGAATTTCGGCTGTGTTGTCCACGGACTTGTTGTCTGTAGCGATTATGAAATCAACACCACGGCTTAAGTGGTAGTCAATGTTTGCTTCAATGATGTCTTCCTCGTCACGCACAAGCAGCGTCATAACCAGTTTCACTGTGTGTACTCCAAAAGCTCAAAATCCGACGCATATCTTTGTTTGATTTTACGCAAGGTCCTAGCGTCGTAATACTCGTGATAGGGACGATGCTGCGAAGCGTTTTTGTGAGGCAATAACGCGTTGGTCACCTTCAACCATTTGCAAAGACGCCTAAAGTCGCGATCAAAGTTCTCGTATCGACCTACAAAATCAACTTGAAGTTGGCCGTCAGCACCATAGATGAAGTCAGACTGAGGCCTTAGATGAACATGCTCGAAACCCTCAACTGCGTCTACAAAATCTGAAAAAGTTAGCCCACCAAGGTGCAAGCCTGCTTTCCCTGCTTCCTCAAGCATGTGGGGGTCTAATTTGGTAAAGGCTGATACAAACCGGTCACATGGATTGCGTACCCAGGCAAACGATGAGCATAAGTCAAGCTGCTTTAACTTCCCAATCATCTGAAGCTCACTCCAGCTTAGGTGCTGCAGATAGGATGTTTTCAACGGTAGTGCCAAAAGATCTGCTGAACCAATGAGACCAAACATCGCATTGCGATCCTCGATTTGCCACTGGCCAAACATTCCAAGAGCATATTCGATGCTTGTTCCCCCGGTTTTGGGGATGTGAATAAAGATACACTTATGCTGCAGTGAGATTGGCACAATCAATCTCAGCTAAGCCATGGCACGCGATGCCCGTTCCAGTGCAAAATGCACGCATCGGGTTCATCATATCTGAGCTTCGAGAGTACATCCGGCCCCCAATCATAGGTCTTGGCACCGGCAGCACTGTTCTTCACACACAGATTCCATCTTGTTTCAGTTTCAACACGATGCTCGAGAGCATTATTTTGAATCGCCCAGATAAGGGCACCTTGATCGTGCCAGGAGATTGCCTCGCGGATTTCTATATTATCGCATGCACTCAAGATGGGCAGCATATAGTCAGCTAACACATTTTTGTCTCTTGCGAGATCCCATCCCGAAACACCTCCGTTGGCAGCAGGATGGCGCAAGTCAAACTCCCTTCCAATTGGCAGAAGCTTATAAAGCTCAGGAAGATTTGGCGTTTTGTCCGGCGCGTTGTTTTCAACTGTGAACACTGGTCCTTGGTCGAGCTTCCCAAATAATTCATCCAGATTGCGTAAAACGACCAAATCCGTATCGAGCCAAAATACACGACGATAGCCGCTGAGCGAAATCAGAAATGGACAAATCCAAAGTGGCCATACCCGTTTGCCGATTTTATCCAGCGGTTCGGATTGCTCAAAAGTTGTTCGAACCCGCTCGATTTGTGGATCTGTTGGTAATGGCAGGATTATTAATGAAGGATAATGTTTCGCTGCGTGCTCAATCTGTGCGGGTGTTAAGCCAATGTCGTAACAAGTTACCGGCAGAGGGTAACATTCCTGAACAGATAGATATAATGTCTCAAGTCCCGGGTAATAATGAGAATCCGACAGAGTAACTATTCCTTCGGACATATCAATTTCCGAAAGACTAGGGTGAGGGACAACTTTGTTCATTACAAAACCACCAGACTCTTTGGCCGCACCAACATGTTTATCGGCATCTGTAAATGCGAAACATGCAATTGACCAAAAACATAAATCACCAGCGAAGACACTTTAGCTACCAAGCAATTGAAATGATTGCAAGATGGCTAAATTCGATAAAGCTTCAATATGTGAACTTCTGTCATTTACACACCGATTTTACCTCGCGAACCACCTCTCATTGAGAGCCAGCCCCGCCGAAGAAAGCATATGGCAAGTGGGTTGCTGGCGATGCGGGCAATACAAAGATAGTCCTCACTCAGGCCTTGCGGCAAGCTGTGTCGGGGACTGATTCGGTCCCGAACGCGGCTTGACCTGACTACTTCATTTGAAGCTCTAAAACGCTGTCATCACTCATGCCAGGCTTGCTCGGTTCTTGCTGCGGAGAGGTTTCGAGCGACAGGGATTTTCTGTCGAAGCTGTTGCGTGTCATAGCTTGAATGTCCTATAGTGTCTCGGGTCTGCAGATAAACATTAATCATTGTGCAGATTAGCCGACCGGGCGTCAGGATTTTAAAGTGGTCACTCAAACTCCCAATTTCGCTGTGAATTTCATCGGAGACGGGTTTTCAACGTCCAAGAAGATTATGGGGCGGCAAAGCGCTGGCAAAGCGCTGATGCGTGGTATGGCACGGCGATGGCAAAACGCAGAAGTAAGCAGCTTTGGCAGCAGTCAACAGGTGGCTGCAGCAATGCTGGCGCAGCTTCGCGGTGATGGCTTTTCAGGCAAAATTCGATGGCATAATTCTAAAAGTCTATCCCCGTCGACTCGTCTGAATTCTGTCTATTATCCCGCGCCGCCGACCAAGGCGTTGGCTCATGTAAGGAATCGAGTGGGACCAAGATCATACAGCATATTTGGAGTTACCCACACACTCTCATCCATGGGGGCAATGGATCAGCTTTGCGACCTGATTTTACCGCCTTTTCAGTCATGGGACGGCCTAATTTGTACGTCTCAGGCGGCCATAGGCGTTGTTGAGGCGTTGCATGCTCAGGCCCGTGACTGGTGGGCTAGATCGACTGGTGCAAATCGTTTTGTACCGATAAGTCTCAAGGTCATTCCACTTGGCGTAAACGTACCGGATCTCGCGCGCAATAATGGCGAGCGGTCACACACGCGAGCATCGCTTGAAATCGGTGATGATGAGGTTTGTTTTTTGTTCGCGGGGCGGATGAATTTTCATGCAAAGTCAAATCCGGTCGCATTTTATAGCGCCTTGGAATGGGCGTGCAACGAACTGAAAAAGAAACTAGTGTGCATCGAAGCCGGAATTTATCCAAACGATAATGTGAAAAAAGCGTTCGAAGATGCGCGTGCTCTGCTGGCTCCAAGTGCTCGTTTTATTAGCCTCGATGGGGCAGACCAAGGGCTTTATGATAGCGCTTGGTCAGCAGCTGATGTTTTTGTTTCTTTGTCAGATAATATTCAGGAGACATTCGGTATAACGCCAATTGAAGCAATGGCCGCTGGTTTGCCGGTCATTGTAACGGATTGGAATGGCTACAAAGATACAGTTCGCGAAGGCCTAGACGGCTTTCGAATCCCCGTTACCTTGCCTGCATCAAGTGCGGGCGAAGACCTTATGCTTCGATATGATTTGGAAATTGATACCTACGATTATTATATTGGCCGCGTGAGCATGGCGACGGTGGTCGATGTCGGGGTTTTGGCGAGGCGCATCGTCGATTTGGCATCTTCCAAGGACCTGCGCGAAAGCATGGGTCAGGAAGGGCAAAGGCGGGCGCAAAATACGTATGATTGGCCGATTATACTTGACCAGTATGTGGAATTTGCGAGGGAACTGGAGTTAAAGCGGAAAAGTGGCTTGCACAATGAGTCTTCGAGCGGAAGCCCTGGCAGGCCCGATCCTTTTGACCTTTTTGCGCATTACCCGACAAAGTCAGTGCGTGGTGATACGCGCGTCACAGTTAATCCATACATGGGCGAACGACTCGATGAGATGCTGGGCCTCGCGATCGGCAATTATGTCATCGAGCCAAACACGCTTCCCCGTGATGCTATTGAGCGCGCATTGGGAAGCGTGGTGTCGTCTGCGACTATGGATGATCTTCTCGATGCCAACACACAATTTGGGCGTCCGGTGACGATGCGCGCTGTTATGTGGCTAGCAAAAATGGGCATAGTCACATTGGATTGACATGTGCGATACCACGCGAGGTAAAATGATTTGCCTCGCTGGTTCCGGCACGGGTGCCCAGCAGATAACAACGGGGTTGAGTTTGACAAAGCGGCTTGCAATTTTTGGACCATCGGCCGGGCAAAAGCTAGGGGCAAATGTATTTGGCAAAGACGTTGCCAATTACTCGTTGTTTCGCGCCTTATTGTTACATGGCAACCTTGAGCAAATCGATTTCTTGAATAGTGTTGGTGCAAAACCGACTGAAATCGTCGCCAATCTTTCGCAAGGGATGGCAACTCTAACAAAAGCGACATCCGTCAACATTTTGAATTCTGCGATCGCAAGAGAGAGCGGCACATTGCTCCGCGGAACTGCGGAACTGGAACCCTTGGCTTGGGAGCGAAAGAGGCAGGGGGCGGGGCGTGATTATAGTCTGATTGGACTCATCCATACATTGGCTCCAACGTCCATACGGGCAACCATTGGTGCAGCTTTGACGGCGCCCATAATGCCCTGGGACGCACTTGTTTGCACCTCTCCGTCCGTAAAGAGTGCGGTGGAATCGATGTTTGATGATTGGGCGGAGTATTTAAAGGGCCGTTTTGGCGGGCAGTTGGATCTTCGGCCAAGCCTGCCACTTATCCCGCTGGGTGTAGATGGTGAGAAGTTTGCCAAAGCAGCACAATCAGAGGCGGGGCGTTTAGAGCTGAGAACCATGTTAGGCGTCGCAGATGATGCAATCCTTGTTATCTGGGTTGGTCGCCTCTCATTTTTTGAAAAAGCCTTCCCTCAGCCAATGATGCTTGCAATTCAGGCCGCCGCAGAAGCTTCCGGCAGATCTGTTCACTTTGCAATGATTGGCTGGTTTCCAAACGGCGAAGAGGGTGCGGAGATGTACCGTGAGGCTGCACGGGCTCATGCACCGGATGTGATTTTCCATATTCTAAATGGCAACGACAACGCGTTGCTTAATCAGGCTTGGGCTGGTGCCGATGTCTTTATTTCGCTGGTCGACAATATCCAGGAAACATTCGGCATTACGCCAATTGAGGCAATGGCTTCCGGGTTACCGGTTGTTGTTAGTGATTGGGATGGTTATCGCTATACTGTGCGTGACGGCATTGAGGGGTTCTTGATCCCAACTCTTATCGGGACACCAAATGATGCAACTGCCGATCTTGTTGCCATGCATGTCGCTGGACAAAGGACTTACCAGCAATATGTTGGCATTGTGGCCCAGCACACGGCAGTGAATATTGGAGTTGCAACCAAAGCTTTGACTGCGCTTTTTCAATCCAAAGACCTCCGAAAGAAACTTGGCTCAGCAGGCCAGCAACGCATTAGGGAAATGTTTGACTGGAAAGTCGTTGCACCACAATATGTCTCCCTTGCAACCGAGCTCGCAGCCATTCGGTCCCATTCGACTGCAAGCTTTTTGACTGTGCGGGAACAGAACCCGGTTAAGAATGACCCCTTTTATGCATTTGAAGGCTTTGCGACGAATGTTCTCGAGACCAGTAGCCGCCTTCGGCTTTCTAATCGGTATCAGAAGTCCGAGCTACTTAGATCACGTGGTCTTAAGTTGGACATGTTTGCAGCTAACTGGCGCGCGGATTGGGGGGAGATTGAAACAGTCTTAACGGCACTAGAAGCAAACGGATCGCAAACTGTTGGGGAAATACTGGCGTGCTTTCCAGACGGCAGACATAGCCTCGTGCAAATGGCGCTTTTGTGGCTCGCAAAGATGGGCTTTATCGATTGGCTATAGCAAGCCCTATGGCGTGATTGATCGGGTTTACAGGCACAGCGAAACATCCCGTATAGGGTCCGGGATCGCGACCTAACTCAAAGGTTGATGCAACCTCTCTAGTTATCAAAATGGCTTATGCAACTAGATCGCCGGCCGATATCCCAAGCCGTCAGTGCCACATGACCCCGCGCAAGGATTGTTTCTTTAAAATGTGATGCAAACGAGCAACATGTTGAACGCAGAAATGGCCGTGTTAATTTCATTGACTGCTGCGAAGAAGGCATTGACTGCTGCGAATAAAGTAATTCTCAAGGTTTCAAGGACTGGATATCTCTTTCTGCTGTTTAAAAGGTCGGTCTCATAAATTAAAATGAAGACAACCGCTCTTAATCTGCGTTTAAAGGAGGTTGTATACATTAAGGGTGCAAAAATAAAATATTTTCCAATATTATATATTGATGACATAGAAGAAATAGAGAAAGTACAAATTATGAATTTTATTTCCAGAAATGCATTTCGTCATAATGGTACCTTCGATTGCCAAACGAAAAAAAAACTGTGGTAGTGGCTTGAAACAGAATTAATCAACGTCTATTGGGAGTGCGACGACAGCAGAACGTCGCTCGAGAATCCTTGATCGAGCGATACGTCCTCTGGTGACCAGTCTTGTTATGGAGTTTTAAGATGGCAAACCTGAATTTCGATACCGCTACCCAAGCAGAAGCGACAGCCTATGCTCCCGATCAAGCTGAAGGCGAAGTAATTTATTCTTTGTCTGGAACGGCTGCAACGACAAGTGTGGTCTTTGTTCCAGCGCAATTCCAGACGCCCGCAGTCTACCGCGTGACGATAAATGGGAGGACCTTGGAATTCCCGGCCACTACTTCGGATAATGCTGCAGCTATCGAGGGCCCAGGTAAAATTCTGCTCGGTGACGGCTCCATTTTCCTCTACGGTGCAGCTGGTAACGAGAGCGTTTCAGGCGGCATTCTGGCTGATAAAATGTTCGGCAATGGTGGCGCTGACACGCTGTTCGGCGGTCTTGGGAATGACACGCTGTCGGGTGGTGATGGCACCGATAGATTGGTTGGTGGTTTAGGTGCAGACTCCTTAATGGGTGGCGCGGACGCAGACACAATCTACGGTGGCCAAGGCGATGACTACATTGACGGTGGTACCGAAGATGACCGCATTTTTGGTAACAATGATAACGACTCTATATTCGGCGGTAACGGCGCTGACACCATCGAGGGTGGCCAAGGCAGAGACACGATAGCTGGTGGCATTGGGAGCGACTCGATCGATGGCGGCGACGATGCGGACGTCATTTTCGGTGGCCAAAACGATGACAAAATTGTCGGTGGAAGTGGTGATGACAGCATCTCCGGCAACCTCGGTGCGGACACCATCTCCGGCGATGACGGAGCGGACACGATCTATGGTGGCCAGCAAGACGATTTAGTCGATGGCGGCAACGATAATGACGTTCTCTACGGTAATCTTGGTAGCGATACGGTTTCCGGCGGCAACGGCGACGATACCATTTTCGGTAATGACGATGCAGACAGCCTCAACGGTAACGCTGGCAACGATTCTATCGATGGCGGTAACGGAAATGATACGATCGACGGTGGTGCCGGTAACGACACAATCCTAGGCGGTGCCGGTAACGACACAATCACTGACACAGATGGTATTGGACTGGTTGATGCTGGTGAAGGCAACAACAGAGTGACGACTGGCGCTTCAGCAGATAGCGTCGTGGCCGGAACAGGTGCTGACACAATTGAATCTGCTGGTGGGAATGATACAATTTCCTCTGGCGCTGGTGCGGATAGCATTCTTTCCGGGGCTGGGAGAGACAGCATTGATGCAGGTGCAGGGAATGACTACATTGATGCTAGCACTGAAGATGACTGGATCATCGCAGGTGACGGTATTGACACGGTTGATGGTGGTGCTGGTGCCGACTTCATTGATGGCGGTAACGATGCCGACAGCCTCGTGGGTAACACCGGCGACGATTCTATCGATGGCGGTAACGGAAATGATACGATCGACGGTGGTGCCGGTAACGACACAATCCTAGGCGGTGCCGGTAACGACACAATCACTGACACAGATGGTATTGGACTGGTTGATGCTGGTGAAGGCAACAACAGAGTGACGACTGGCGCTTCAGCAGATAGCGTCGTGGCCGGAACAGGTGCTGACACAATTGAATCTGCTGGTGGGAATGATACAATTTCCTCTGGCGCTGGTGCGGATAGCATTCTTTCCGGGGCTGGCAATGACAGCATCGATGCCGGTGCGGGCAATGACTTCATCAATGCTGATGCAGGCGAAGACTGGATTACCGCAGGTGACGGTAGTGACACGGTTGATGGTGGTGGCGGTAATGACACCATCTTTGGCGGTGAAGATGGCGACAGCATTGACGGCAACACTGGCGACGATTCTATCGATGGCGGTAACGGAAATGATACGATCATCGGTGGTGCTGGTGCCGACACAATCCTAGGCGGTGCCGGTAACGACACAATTACTGACAGCGATGCTGCCGTCTCCGTGGTTGATGCTGGTGAAGGCAACAACAGAGTGACGACTGGCGCTGCAGCAGATAGCGTCGTGGCAGGCACAGGCGCTGACACAATTGAATCTGCTGGTGGGAATGATACAATTTCCTCTGGCGCTGGTGCGGATAGCATTCTTTCCGGGACTGGCAATGACAGCATCGATGCCGATGCGGGCAATGACTTCATCAATGCTGATACAGGTGAAGACTGGATCATCGCAGGTGACGGTAATGACACGGTTGTTGGTGGTATCGGTAACGACACTATACAGGGCGGTAACGATGCCGACAGCATCAACGGCAATGAAGGAGCTGATAGCATCCTAGGCGGTGACGGAAGTGATACGATCGACGGTGGTTCAGAGAACGATGTGATCAACGGTGGCGAGGGCAACGACCGCATCATCGGCGGTGACGGAAGTGATACGCTCACCGGCGGCAATGGTGCTGACACCTTTGTTTACGCTGCTGCAGCCGACTCCCTGCCCGCAGGAGGAGCCGATGCGGCGGACCGTATCGTCGGCTTTGATGATGACTTCGACTTCCTCGAGTTTACTTCCGCTGTGGCTACTGCTGGAGGTACTCCAATCACCGGCGCCGGTGGAATCCTCAACTCGACGTCTTATGCAGAGACTACGGCTGCCGACTATACTGCCGCATTAACTGCAGCCAATAATGCGATGGCCAACGGGAATGTTGATGTCGTAGCAGTCCAAGTTGGAACTGGTGTGTACGTGTTCTTCGATGATGACGGTGGTACTTCCGCTGCGGATACTGCAGTCTTACTCCAAAATGTAACCTTGGCTGACATCAGTCATTTGAACATTAAGGCGGTACAGAGCGCCTAAAGTTAGACTTATAGTAGTCTGTTCTGACCTAGTATACTCAATCCGTAGAAGGGCCACCTTAAAGAGGTGGCCCTTTCTTCATGACAGGCACTGGAAATATTGTAAGTTTTGCGGCATATGCACGATTGAGCCTAAGCCACACGTTCCATCGATCGGGCATGATATCCTGATGGGTATCACAATAGTCAGTCAAAGTTCCTGCTATGAAAAAAAAAATCCTCTTCATTCATAACAACTTCCCCGGACAATTCCCCCATATTGCGTCGGCTGCGCAGCAAGCAGGCTACAAGATTGCCGTCATTGGCAGTGCCAGCGCAAAGGAACCGTTAGGCGCAAAAGTCGAGCGCTGGAAACTCACGCGTGGCAGTACAAATGGCATATTTTCACCTGCGACACGCGCCGAAGCTGACCTCCTGCGAGCCGACGCCGCTGCAGCAGCTGCCCGTCGCCTGAAAGAGGATGGTTTTGTCCCCGATCTCATCATTGGGCATCCTGGCTGGGGCGAGACCATTTATATGTCCACCATCTTTCCAGGCGTGCCACAGCTCCTCTTTGGTGAGTTATACTATCGTGCACACGGCTTTGACCTTGGTTTTGACCCCGAATTTGATCAAATCACAGTTGCGCAGGAACAGCGCGTTCACGCAAAGAATGCGACCCAGGCACTCGCTTATACTGACGCAACAACAATCATATGCCCAACGCCATTTCAAGCTTCTTCTTTCCCGCAGACCTTGCAGCCGCTTATCAAGATACTCCATGAGGGTGTTGATCTGACGGCTGCTCTCAAGCAGGAAAGCCCGCGCCTTAAGCTTCCTAACAGCCAAATTCTTGATGGTACACAGCCAGTGATCACCATGATCAATCGCAATTTTGAAAGGCTACGCGGCTTTCATATCTTCATGCGGGCTTTGCCCGCGCTCATGCGTGAATGCCCAGATGCGCAAGTTCTTATCATCGGTAAGGACGGCTCTGGCGGCTATGGCGGCCACCTCGCTGGCCAGCAAACGTGGAAAGAGAAAATGCTCGCTGAGGTTGGCAATCAAATCGACCAATCGCGCCTTCATTTTCTAGGTCGTGTCACCCATGCTGACATGATTGCCGCGCTATCACTTTCAACGGCTCATGTTTACTATACTTATCCCTTTGTACTGTCGTGGTCACTTGTAGAGGCAATGGCGTGCGAGTGCTTGATCTTAGGATCGGACACCAAGCCCGTTCGTGACGCGATTACGCATAATGAAAATGGACTATTGTTCGACTTCTTTGATGTTGATGCCTTGTCCCAAGCCATGATCGCTGCGTGCCAAGCGCCTGATAGGTATCTAGCCTTGCGAAAGAATGCTCGCCAGTCAGTGCTTAAGGTTTTCGACAAGGAAAATGTAGGTGTTCCAGGCTGGATGGCGCTGATCTCTGAAATTCTAAATCGGCCTGCCTAATTAGGTTTCGCCAGAAATCTCCGATCATGCCTTGGTTCAAACATAAAAATCGACAAGACAAGTTCTAGCGCAGAGAGGGCTCGGGAAATTTGGACAGGTGCTATAAGTGGATTGACTGCCCTGATGCGGCATAGGATGCTGCGTTCAGGAGACAGACGTGGCAAGACGTGTGAGACGCAATCATGGTGCGGCGTTTAAGGCGAAGGTGGCTTTGGAGTTGGTGCGCGGTGAGAAGACGCTGAACGAATTCCCCGAGCCAGCTCTGACAGTCCCAGTACAGTTCAGTTTGACCTAACGATGGCCATGCCCTCGCTTCGAGCTCCAGCTCCGCTTTACAACCAAAACCCCTTTAGATAAGTTATAACGTTGCTGGTTAGCAAAAAGCTGATTAGTGAGAGTCAACCTCTGCACCTTGCACAGAGGAAGGCAAGACGGCTGTTAACACAGCGGAAAACGAGGCTCCTCAGGCGGATTCTGTTGCAATACCGCTTACATATTCGTACTTTATTTTTCCCAATCAGATAAAAAAGCGAAGAAAATGTCGATCGTAGTGGATATTTACACATCAGCTGACTATGTCGGCACCAAACATGATGCTGATGTGATAACTAGCACGATTAAAGGCGCTTTCAAAGATCTCGTGAAAGTCAGACAGATATTCGTACCTCTTCGGTATTATCAAACTGGCCGGTTACCAGAGTCTTTTTTTAAATCGATTGAGTTTGTTGGTGATCTAGCACTCTCTATTGAGCGCCCTTATTTTGCGGATTTTTCTAAGTTGTATAAAGCGCGAGCATTGTACATCAATCCTGAATGGTTCAATGAGGCAGATCAAGCAATTTGTGAGGAGTTTGATGTTTCAATATTGCACAAGTCTGAGCACCATTACTCTAGTTTAAATGAAAAGCTTCCAAAGATTCGACATTTTTACACCGGATTTACTTCAATTGATCCATCGGTTAGCGTACGCGACTACTCTATATTCACCCATTTTCGGGGAAAATCTAAACGGCGGCTAAGCCAAAATTTGATTGATATCTGGCAGCAAGATCCAAGTTTGCCGGTTCTGCGATTGCAAGCCTATGGGAACGATATAGGCATCAATACTAATTCCTGGGCAGCAGCAGGCAATATTCATTTTTATTTCGGTAAGATGGACAGAGAGCAATATCTTCATGAAGTTACCCAAGGTGGTATCCATTTGTGCACGGCGCAAGTTGAGGGATTTGGACACTTTATAAACGAGGCTCGTGCAATGTCGGCGTTAACAATAGCGCTAGATGCG
>Ga0247831_1004827_pt1 | contig 17508 bp, 17 predicted proteins | sample LaCruzMarch2015__9_FD_192406 | JGI IMG/M metagenome (GOLD analysis project Ga0247831, IMG submission 192406) | Freshwater microbial communities from meromictic Lake La Cruz, Castile-La Mancha, Spain - LaCruzMarch2015_1m | ecosystem: Environmental > Aquatic > Freshwater > Lake | place: Spain... | reverse complement strand
GAAGCACAAGATGATGGCCTATCCAATGGTATTAGCGGCGGCCGTCAAATTCTACCACGGCGACCAACAGGACGACAATGGGATATTTCCCTCTTCGTTTGGGATATATCCCAAAAAAAAATGGAGACAATTGATCTGGAGACTGTAGTAGTACGATAGCCGTTGGGGCAGTGTTTTTCTCATTGGACAGCTGCCACAATATCTCCCTGGCTGACGTGTAAGTAGTCCTTCTGTTCTCAGGGAATTTTCCTCGCCATGGGAATGTGATATCCAATGCATTATACCAAACGACGTCAATAATTATTGATATACAGATCCAAGACCATGACTCCAAGCTGCTTTAGCGGATACAGTGGCCGAGAATATGGTGGCCAAGAACTTGACGAGTCCATCCGGCCACATGAACTCATGTACTTTCGTAAGTACGCACCGATATATCTACCGAAGACTTGCAGCTGAGGGCCATGGCGTACTCCGTCTCAAGCCAGAAGATGTTGACTACAACGAGAAGCTAACGAAGGCTGCCTTAGCTGTCAAAAAGTTTATCAAGGATGAGAAGACGGCCTTGGAGGATAGGACAAGATTAAATTTGGAAAAGAGCTATTATGCTCAAAAAGATGATACTGAGTCATTGCTTGCTGAAACATCAACGTTATCCACGGAGCATCATCAGAAGATCAAGACAAGTAAATTGGCGAAAAACTTGAAGGAGAAAGAGGTTCGTATTATTGGTTGATGATATACTGTATTGCGCCAAAATAAGGCCCGGGAGGTGGAGGGGAAGGAGGATACGGGACCTGAATGTTTGTTTTTTACATGATTTTTTCTTCTTCTTCTTACGTAGTGTAATCATTGTATAGAAAAGTGTTCTTGTTACTCCTCTTCTGTAAAATCCCTCAACCTCAATACTACGACTATCACAAGTTGTACGTTTCTCTCCAAATTCGTGTATACATACCTATTCAATTCTTTATAGTTATTTGAATATTGTATTCGTTAGACTATATTATACATCATACATAGCACAATCTTACGAACAATTTCTATCAGTATTTTCATTCATCCTTGTTCCCTCCTCAACCCCGCCCTTCTCCATCATCATCTCGTTCAGCATTTATTTTCATGGCATCGGCATGATCTCCTGATATCTCGCCAATCACCCGTCTCAAGGGTTTTTTCATTGCTGCTGGCACAGCCTTGGCACATGCAGGCCAGAATCTGCTGTTCGTTTCTGCGTATATTTCATTTGCAATTATCTTATATGTATCCATCATTTCAGTATTCGTTACTCCCGAGAAGTACAGTACTGGTGTTGGACCTGTTGTTGATTCTTGCTGGATTAGAGTAGGAGGGAGACTTACATCAACGATACGATGTCTTTCCATTGAGTTATCTGCTATTTTGGAAACAGTAGCATCAACATCAGGACGAAGAGTTGAGGTGGAGCCACTCTGTTGTTGTTTGTCTGATGACATTGCCCTTTTCAATGCATCCTCCACAGACAGATCCATAAATTCATTGTCAATAGTGTGACTGGCGTCTTTATTTCCTTCACTTATCCCGGTAATCCTTTGAAAAACAACATTGCTGATTCTCTCCCCTCCTCTAATTCGTCGATTAGGCATACCATCGTCGATCATATCAAGCAATTCATCATCATCTAGCATCGTTTCGGGCACTGCGTAAAGCAATAGCAACGGTCCTGGACCGAATGCATCATCTGCATTATCATCACGTACAAGTGGTACAAAGTCATCTTGTCTTGAATCTAGGAAGAAATTATCTCTGACATAGTCGAACAGACCGTCCATCATTAATAATGGAGGAGGAGAAAACTTTCTAAGTGGTCCTCGTGTTGATGTGAACGTCATCTTCGGCATTATTATTGAGAAGCCATCACACGCTAATGGTAGACATGCGATTACAATTGTAGAAAGCAGCAACGTCCTTATTAATTCCACCATCATGTTCTGTGATTGCTATGATGGGATAAAGAAATGAGATGTGCGCTCTTTGGAATTATAACGCGGAACCCCTATCGGCCCATCTCGCGTGGAGTCGTTTTAGACTCAGCGTCTCGGCGAGAAGCAAAAAGAGGACAATCCACGAACCGGAAGGGAGAAATGAGTCGCGCTTCTCGTAATAAGCAAAAAATAGTAAAAGAAATCTAAACGTCACTACCGTTAAGTATATTTTGTCATTATTGGGACAAACACTGTCACTATTGGGACAAACAATCTGTCCGGGCCTTCGGACGGTGTGTCTAAAACGACTCCGTGGCTGTATCTTGTGTAAGCTCACGCTTGACGTCGCCACATCATCACTAATGGAGGAAGAGGGGGAGGGGACATCACCAACAGTGGTGCGACGCTACGAATGGCAACGTGAACGTCGACGGCCGGTGGTACCCCAGTCTCGTATAAAACCACCCACGCAAGATAGACTCGTTTTAGTTTTTATATCTGCCGCTGCATTATTTACTTTTGTTACTATATCTCCCTTCCTCTTTGGTGACTTTGCATCATCACACTATTCACATGATAGGAATGCTAGTAAGCGACGAATGATACCGATACAACATGATGCAGATAGTCATTTTGGGGTGGGCAACTTGTTGAGTCTCGCGGAAAATAGAACACATTTGACATGGCAATATCTTACCGAACTCAAAAAGAGAAAACAACATTTGGGTGGATCGATGGGAGGAGGCATTGTCGATCTTCATCTTGCTCCATGGGAAAATGGTGGCGAAGAAGAAGAAGAATTCCCGCAGCAGCAGCAACAGCATCAACAATCTTCCAGTAGTATCAATGGTAGGGGCTACATTTCAATCATTGGCGATAATGCACAACAAGTATCACTAAGACTTGATAGAGGTGTGTCCGGTTTGCCATTATCTAAAACACCTGCGTTAGTCGGTGCACACCATGGCACGATCCAATGCCCCGAAGATGACGTAACTAATCACAACATAAACGAACTTGCATATTGGAATGATCCCCAGGGAACCGTGGATGCATCATTCATTTCACCCTTCGATCCACGCAACAAAAACAACAACGATATGGATGATGGACTAACGAGGTATGTTACCTTCGAGCCTGATCGAGGTGGATGGAACAATATTCGTATGTCATTGGAAATTGTGATAGTCTTCGCGGCTGTCACTGGTAGAACGTTAGTCCTCCCACCCGATACACCGTTTTATTTACTAAGTAAGGACGGTTCCGATGCAAAGTCTGGACCGAATGGTAATTCTAGGACAGGGAAAAAACGTCATCATGGCTTTGCTGACTTTTTAGATCTTGATCATGGTGCACTACGAGAGAAGTTGAATATGATATCCATGACAGAATTCTTAGAAAAAGAAGGTGGAGGTGGTGGAGGTGTTGTGGCGGATACATTGTTTGAAATACCAAATGGTATAGAGGGTACAAAGATAATGCTAGCAGCTGAACAGTGCTATTATATCACCAAAAGTGATCGGCCATGTGATGCGGTATATGATTTCTTACGCTCTAATGCCTACGTCCCAGACATCCAGGCTGGAAGAGATTGTTTGATATTTGACACAGATCATATCGGGGTCGAGGATATATCTGAATTACCGACCGAAACGCAAGCAAAGATTGCTGATTTCTGCGGTCGTAATAAGAGAGATGCACGTAACCCAATCCTCTTTGGTGGCGAATTGGCAACGTCACGACTGGTTCACTTCCATGCTGGCGAGAAGTATCATCGATTACTGAATCATTTTTATACCTTCCTTTTCTTCTCGGATGTGAAGATGGATCATCATTATAAGCGATTCGTACGCGACTTCTTACATTATCCTGATTCGATATTCTGTGCTGCCGGACGAGTTATTAAATTACTCGAGGAAGAATCTACAAAGTTATTGATTCATTCATCGGATGGTGGTGGTCCATCATACTCATCAATGCACGTGCGTCGTGGAGACTTTCAATATAAAAAGGTGAAAATTACTGCTCAGGATTGGTATGACAATACTAAAGAATTGTTCAGTGATGGTGAACTAATATTCGTAGCAACCGACGAGAAGAGTAAGAAATTCTTCGAACCATTACAAAAACATTACAATCTACGTTTCCTCCATGATTACACTCATGCCGCTGGTCTGAATGAAATGGATCCTAATTTAATGGGGATGATCGACTCCATCGTTGCAAGTCGAGGTAGACTCTTTGTTGGGACGTGGTTTAGCACATTTACTGGATATATTAATAGAATGAGAGGATACTATGGCTATCCTGGATCAACATCGTACTACAGCACACACGATCGTAAATTCAACACTCATCAATGGGAGAACCCTGAGAAGGTATTAACCGCTCGTGAGTGGCCCACCGCTTGGATTGGAATAGATGGAGACGAAGATGTCAATGTCGAGCGTGAACCATAGTCATTAGAAGAATACAAAATCCATAAAGCTAGATTATTTTCCAAAGATGTGTAAGAATTGAAATCAATCCATTGCCTTCCTCTTTTTACTCGTGCTTTTTGTATCGCATACCAGTGGCTCTCTCTCAGAAATTCAAACATTAGATTTCTACCTCCATTGCTTCCATTGTCGCGGCCCATCCAAGATATGGCAGTTGGAAGAATATTTAACTTCATGTCAGTGAAGACTTGTGTGTTCATGTCACTTCCACTAAAATGAGAGATAATTTATAATTTTGAGTGTCAGCTGCTTCACGAAGCGGAGCCCCTATCCAGCAGCAGGATTGGTTGTTAGTGCTTTCATGTCCTCCCCAGCTGGGGAACAGGGGCAAGGTGGGTTTGTAGTGCCAGTAGAGGTGAAGTTCATTAACAACACAATAGGTCACGGTGTTTTTGCAGTGGATCCAATTAAGAAGGGGACGTTACTCTGGACTTCCAAGTGTGTTACCAGCCACACTATCGAGGAGGCAACAGCAATTCTAGAAGCTTTATCTCCGATGTAGAAAAAAAATCTGGCTCAGGCAAACGTTTGTACTAAGCGCAGATCCTCTTCATATCTGCTCGAATCCTACTGACCCTGGGAGATACATGAATCATTCATTTAACCCCAACTCTGGGTATGCCTCGGAGGAAATGCCGTCAGTGGCGCTGCGAGATGTTGCTGCGGGGGAGGAGCTCACTTGCGACTACTCTGGACTGGGGTCACCAGAATGGTATCAGAACCTTTGTAATACTGTTGGGTGCATGAGTACAGCTGACGTTGTCGCTTTTGCAAAGAATCAAGAAGGAGAGGTGTAAGGTACTAAATTTAGATTAATAATATCTGAATTCATCCTAGCTGCAAGTGAGAAGCTTCACTCTCCTTCTCTCTTGATGAATTATAAAATAATGAGCGACCAAACAAACGCAGTTCCAGTGATTTTACTTCCTCCCTATCATATTTTTTTCTTATATATTTTCGATCGCCAAATACAAATCCCAGTCCACCCCATTCATAACAACTTTCTTAACGACAACGTCCTTCCCTCAATGCCTGACTCGCCTTCTTACGAACATCATCACTGTCAGCCTCAAGCCATCCCCCCTTCACCTCACTATCTCTCTTCAAAAACCGTCCACCACGTTCTCGTACAACATCTACAAGGAATGCCGAAATAGTAAACTTTTCAGACTTGGAACTGGATTCATACCAAGTACGTAACTTCTTTGCCTCTTCACGGAATGATATATTGCCTGGATGTGTATTCGCTTTTCCACCTCTGCCACAGATGACATCGTCTGGTCGTGGTGCTGATACCTCCACATCTGAGACAGTACGATAGGCGTAGTTTGGATGATGAGTCTGATGACAAATACCAAGGAAGGATGACAATGGTGAGCATGGTCCTTCGGTAGATATGGCAGTGGGTGAGGAGGAACGTATAGGCTCGGGGTTGGATGAGAGTACAGACTCTGGGAAAGGTGAGGAGCAGACTATCCTCTCAAGCTCTGGTAGAGATAAAGCTGAGTCGACAGATGTAATGCTCGACGTTGTCGGCGATCCTGGTGCAAAGTAATGATACTTAGAGTCCTCCTCCTCAGTCGTATTGGGAGGCAATGTTGGTATCTCATTCTTTGACGTATCACTTACCCCACCAAAAATATTTTTGTAATTAATCTTATCAATCCGTGCCTCCTTCTTGTAGTCTTGGATCCATTCTCGACTATTCCGTCGGATGAGTGTGGGTAATGAATGAGCGTCTTCTTGACGTTGTAAAATGTCATGCGATAGCTGCAATGGCGTGAGTGGACCATTGTTACTATTTCTTGTTGTAACTGCCTCTGTGGAAAAGCGCTTGGTGTGTTTATATGATTGTGTTTTACGTGCTGTTGACGATTCACGCGATCCAGCCATGTCCTTACCAGCCTGACAGATCGCCGTACGTGACAGACGTGGTAAGGACGAGGATTTTTCATCTTGCATCCGCATAATCGCGGGAGTGAGTAGCCATGTCGATGCCGATGAACGCAAGCTGGAAGCAACACTGGCAACAACCCCCCGTAGACCATCATAGGCCCACAATGTTACGAGCGATGTAGGTGAAAATGGGGAAAGATTCCTTTGTCGTGCAACGACGGGGTCCTCCCAATCCTGCTCGGCTCGCTGAGCGAGTGCTGAGGATTGGATGAATGCCTTCCATGTATGATTGCCAAGTAGGCCCCCCGATAGAGGTTGGACCTTGATCCAGAACGAGAGGAGTGGGTTCATAGGGTGCTGTTTGTTGCTATTGGTCGATTGATCTATTATTGAAGTATGTGGCCGTCGAACAGCTGACGATGCGGACGCGATGGAAGGCTTCCGGTGCCCAAAAGACAAATTTCTTAGAAGATCCGAAGTGGATAATACGAGCTTAAACATATCATCATAAGAACTTGTTCATGATACAAGTGTAAGCTCGTATCTTGTCTAGTGGAACGTGTCAGGCAGTGTCTTCCGACTGTCTAAACCGGTTGGTGGAGAGTGTGGTGAAGAAGGGTGTCGTTTAACATGCCTCGCACAAGTTGTTCCGCCGATTCAGATAAGGTTAAGAATGCCGTCAAGGTTCTCATTAGAGCGCCGACTCTCTCTGTTCCAGAGGCGATGAAGTTGGCCGATTTTTCCGCCGAAGAATGTGCTGATCCTACGTTACGTCGACACATACAACGAGCCCTCCCAGGCGGATCAAGGAAGAGATTCAGAACATTAGTGGTAGACAAGCATTCTCCTTTGGTTGATGGTCGAAGAAAAATCACCAAATTCGCTAGCCGACGGGTGTCCAAATTACCTACTCCTGCTGATAATATTGTTATCCCATCTCCAATTCCTGATGTTGCTGATGCAGGTACAATTATGGATGGTGCTCCGCCAACTACAAAACAAAAACCACCCGAAGTAATGGTTACACAGGGTTATGGTGGGTCAATCATAGAAATTACCAAACACGACGTATTAATCGGCTACCAGAAACAGAACAATCCTGGTAACATCAATTTCCGTAATGTCATAGAGGAATATAAGCAAGAATATTTTGACTCACGTGACAGCGAGAAGAAACATGTATGTGCACGTCTTGTGGCACAAATACGTAATGCACATCCCCCCGGTCGGTTCTTGAAGGTTGATCCATTAAATTCAGGTGCATATGTTGAGGTTGGTGATTTGATGGCATGGCGGAAGGCAGCACAGGCATTTAATTATTGTAGACCTGCTGATGTGGACAAATCGAGGGAGAAGATAAGAAAACGTGCTTCACCTCGACGTTGTAAATTCTGTGTTCAACATGGAAAGAGCACCACAGTGGCAGTGAAATGCCCTGGCTCCACGCCTCGAGGTACTTGCACTGGCGGATTATTGGGTAAATCATTACAGTGCACTGTCTGTAGCAGTTCAACCAAATGTCCTTGCCCTATGCCTGAACAAAAATGAGTTGTCAGTCTAGTGCTGCTCTACAATAATAACTAGAAAAGATACTCAATGTAAAGAACATGGGTGGTGCTAAAATCTAAGACTACATGCTCCTACAAACTTCGTCCCATTTCACACCCTCCTACCATTGCGTGATCGCGTATGATAACAATCCAGCTGTCAAGTGATTTCCTACATGCGTCACTACGAAGTACCCCATGCCCATGCTACTCCCCCCTGTTCTCTCTTCTACATACTGTAGCATTCATGCCTTTACTCTGACTTAGACAACTCCGCTCTTAGTTGAGTTGTGAATTCATCATCAATATCATCATCATCCCAATTATCCTGTATATTTTCCACACCACAAATAGGGTAAAAGAAACCATAATTGTTGAGCACACAGATACATAAAATTCATTCAGATTCAATTATTCCATAATCTTGTGTGAAGGGTGTGTGGAGATGCCGTCGATTGGATAAAAATGACACGAGACGAACATAGGGAGGTGGTTCCTCCTGATAAATAAAATGACAAGAGACAAGTAGACTATAATGACCTCCCAACCGACCAATAAACAAAGATTGTCACCAATAATACCCGCCCTCTCCACATCGCCAACTCCTGAATAATAACTGCTTGTGTAATAAAAGCACGTACCTGCCACTGCTGACTATCCTCAACATCTTCATCATTCTTATTCCACTGACATGGTTCGAATTCCTCAAATTCGTCATCCTCCTCAATTGCCTCAATCGCACCCGCCGGTGGTTGTTCTGAGGAGGATGGCGGTGATGCTGCAGTCGACGCCGATGATGATGCTGTGGTGGTATCCATCCCAGTCATGATGATCGTTGCTGGAGGAGTGATGGTGAGTAATCGAATGAGAGAGAAGGTTTTTTTAGTCATCCAAACCGCCCTCAACGTACCCTAAATCTCCCTAAAAAACACGAACTCGTCAGCGTACTCCTCGTCTCGTCGACAATATGGTGCGTTATTCAGTCGGCGTCTTCATTGTCGTCGTATTGGCTGTGCTGTCAACCGACACCAATGGTTTCCATGTGAAGAATAATGCAATCAGATCATCATTTCACCCACTTCTCTCCACAATTACCTCCGACGCACCATCCTCTCCATGGTTCACCGAAGGTGGAAGCAGCAGCAGCGGCGGCGGGGTTGGTGGTGTCGTGGAAACAACAATTAGCTCAACTCCATCGAAGGAGAAGTTGAAGGTACAAATCCTTCAACTTGGTGCATCACTCGATCGTGGACAGTCATACAACCCCACCTCGGGGGAGTATTACTCTGCCTCAATGGACATTGCACGATCTAAAATCCTATCATTAATTGCACTTGCCGATACCGAAACTAACATTCCTACAACCCTATCTGATATTGCCGGTGAATGGGAATTAATATTTACAACTGTAAAGCATGGCATATTTAGATCCTCACCCTTCTTCCTGGCAGTACAGGAGGCATTTGAATACAGTGATGAAAAGGAGGCATTCGGACAAGACAAGGCAACATTATTCTTTAAATTACATGAATTACAAACATGCTCATGGGGAGTATCGAAGATTGGACGTGTAGCACAACGGATTGACCCGACGACCGGATATCTATATAGTGAATTTGACACCAGTATCTTTGCATTAACTGTTATACCCATATTGGGGTGGTTTAAACTACTGCCCACCTTTGGTGGGTGTGTCATTACCGCATCTAAGGCAAAATTAGGTGAGGGTGGTGTATTAGAAATGGAGGTTGATTATACAACCTCACGTCCAGTACCTGGACTGTCAGGCCTGGGGGAATGGATATGGTCAATTAAAGTACCCGTGGGTGCCGTATGGCGACTTCTTCCGTGGAATAAGGGACGGAGTGCCAATTGTAGCGTGACTGTTAAATATGTCGATGAGGATTTTCGCGTAGTTGAGGATAAGAGTGGTGATTTGTTTGTATATTCTCGCCCAGTCGTACCTAGAGTTCATGCTGTACCGTTAGGGAATTAAATACATCAGTTTAATTGGAGTGTGTATTAATCACACTGAAACTAATTAAGACAATTTTGTGCAAGTGCTATTCCATGTACAAATCTACCAATTTCATACACGACCTTCTATCCTACTACTCTACACTAAGAAGATCACTGGCACTGGTCGTTGCCGTAGATCAACATATTCTGATGTTTGTATGCTACCAATGTGCAGCCAACTGCTGCAACGAAGCAGACAAAGCCAAAGAGGTGCTCTGCGGAGCAATCTAGTCGATAGATTCTTTTTCCTCTTGATTAGGCAATTGAGCTTCAAAGGCGCAACAGAAGGCAATAGTCGAGCCTCGTGTACTTCATCAGGAGACGACATGTTAATCTTTTTCTCGCCACTCACTGTTAAGATGGAGTAGCCAAATAACAATATCATGATCGCCTCTGCAATTGCGAGCCAAGTCGTTGGTAGCTTCCACAGCTTGGCTATGTTCAGCCCTTGTCCTACACCCGTTACAACACAAACGAGTAAAAGGATCATTGATGGATATCTTGCCCAACCTTTGTATGCACGGTTCGTTGTGTACAGGACTACCCAAATGAGCGCAATACCCGAACCGAACGCCAAACATGCAAAGACGACATGTAGTGGATTATTCCGTGACTCACGTACTAAACATACGAGTAAGATACCCAATCCACATGCACCCGCAAGCACTAATCGCAATGGTAGGTATGCAGAAACGGGCCGAGTAAGCTCGCCTGCGAGTAATGCAATGCCAGAGATGATGGCGACCATCCCACATAATAGTGAGCGTGTTTCATTATCAAGCATACCCGAAACATGAATCTTCTCAAGTCGTAACTCGCCCTCGAAGGCGAGTTGATGGGTGTATCCTATGGTCAGGAATAGAACTTGAGAGATGCATACAACGGACGCCGCTCGTGAACAACACTGTGCTAAGTCCTGTCTGCGGTGATGCTCGACAGCCGCGATGTGTACCAGCGATTGGGTGTCCTCGCGCTCCTTACCCATCAGCTGTATCTTTTATGATGGTTGCTGCATAGTGCAAGGCAAGTTCAATAAGACTCTCCGCACCTGCTGAAACAGCTGTTTCAGAGGTGCGAGAGAGATGGATTCTTCTCTCTTCGAATGATTCAGTTTCTTCTAGATTCATTAGCGCTCTTCGCTTGCTCTTCTGTGATCTAGACATCCAAGAAGAAAGTTGTTTGATATGATTGGTGTTCATAAACGATGAAGAACAAAAGAGGACTCAGTGATACAGATATGGATCCGCCTGCCAGTTACGCGAACAACAATGGCGTACTGGTATCATCGGTTGCGCAGGTTATGTGCCGACAGTTCTCACCCAGAAGTGAACGAGTAAAAATTAATGAAGACTTCGAAAGGGCGGATAATGAAGATGACGATGACGATGCAAACAAGTTCGAATTGCCAGAGAGTACATTCACTATGATCATCACTGAGAGTATCTTTTCGGCAGGGTTCTGCATGGCGATATTTGCCCAGCTACTCTCACTGGTATGTCTCTTCCTTGCCTTCAAGAGCCAAAAAGGTGAGGGAGAAGGTAGAAATCCACTTGGACTTGGACCTGACGTTAGTAGAGAAGTAGATGTAACAAGATATATCGCAATCCTCGTTGCCGTGTTGAATGAATCGGAAATTCCAACGGCGTTGGAAATTATTGGGAAGGGTATTCAACAATCAGGAAATAATATGATAAGCATGAAGAAGATTGTGCTATCTTCATGCATGCGCCTCCTTTTGGGGTACGTGTTTCTTGTGACTGTATTTGTATCTGTCGTCCAATCAACAGATGTACTTCAAATGTTTATGAATTTGTTAGCGCTTCAGTTTGTGGAAGATATCGACGACATCCTGTTTGAGTTGTCCAAGAGAGGTGAGTTAAACTTCACCACTCTTCGTGCTCATCTCTACTCTGGTCTTTCACATACTAACAACCAATTTTCCAGGATTTATGGGTCGTTGGCTTATGAATGCTTGCGAGCCATGTTACATCGAAATTGAGACAGAAAAAGACACAAGTAAACCAAATCGTGTGAACATATGGATTAATCGCATCATCAGATTCTTTTTCATTGCCAACATATTTTTATGGTATGTAAATTGCTTTGCTTCCACTCACATCAAATGATGATCATCGTCACACCCCTCAATTCGTTTACTTCGTTTGTGTTTTGGCAGTATGTCAGCGATGGTGTATTTTTCTTCGGTACAGCATTTTGGTGGTCGATATCGTTGCAAGTCTTTCACCGTCGTTTTTGGAGACGGAAAAGAAGGAGGACCAACAGCGCCAGATGAGTCATGGCAAGGAGCATACATCTCGACGTCTGTCTTAGGAGAACAGAGACTACTTATGTACTCTCATTTCAACGGGATTTATGAAGAAGAAGGTGAGCTTCTTGATTCATTATTGTTGGGATTGGAAGCGCTCAAACTCTTGCTCACTGAGTATCTTTCATGTTAAGGCTCTCATGGCGGCAGGCCACGTTATGTCGAGCGCAACAAAATCGACGGAAAGCCATTTAAAGACATTACTCCTGCTGAAATTGTCTATTGCGTTGATATCAAAGCTTGGGTTTTTCGTCACGAGCAAATCAGAACGGCCGACGATTATGATAATGAGGTAATTGACGTTTATTTTTTTTTTATGATTCCCTACCCTCTAACCGATCTAATCTTGTATCACTCTTACATTTGTTTTTTTTCCCTCAGAATCCTTGCTCTTGGTTATTGAAATCACCAGAAACAGATGCATATGACATGCACAGAATGGCTCAAACTACCGACTGGGACTTGTGGGAGGGGAGGGTGAAGCCTTACGTCAATCTTGTGGTTAGTTGCAATGATTGTGAGGAAACGTCGTTAGAGTCATGCAACTATAATGGTGTATGTGGAAGTATCGAGGAATACAAGTGTGAATGCAATGACGAATTCTTCGGTTCACACTGCGAATTCCTGAGACCATGCGATGTCATAAGATGTGAGTTTGCGAATGATTTTCGACACAAATTGCCAAGTTTGATCAGGGTCTCATTTCCTTTTTTACATCTGCACTCTTGCAAATCAGCTGAGAAAGATGAAAATGCTACACTCCCACTGAAGATAATTGGTAGTTCATCACAATTTACAGCTATGTATGGCCGTCCTATGTACGCAATCCACGGTCTGACTGGGAAACCTGACGAATTTATGCGCCTTGGATTTACAGGCGAAAATCAGCCTGAATTTGAGGGTGATATGTCGGATGACGATTTTTTCTATCTCAACAATGCCTCCACTCAGTTTCAGCGACTTATGAGTAATTACACGTTTGTTCTAAAATACTCAGGATTGCGATGGTATGGGAGTTTGCTCCCACCGGGGAAGCTCTACTACACTGAAGGTCTATTTGCAAAAGACTATCATGCATTTTGGGATGAAGCATTTAGTGGTGTTGGAGAACCTGATAACAGTACGTTCTTAATCAGCGCTCCCAACACGGACGACTTGACCCCAGTAGGAGTTGACTTTTATGAAATGCGCCGAAGGAACATTCCGTCTAATAGCTTCAGCTATGGATCTATGGGAATTGTCTTACCTCTTATTACATACCCGGGTGCTGGGTTTTACCATTGCGTCAAAGAGGATAAGGTAGGAACTTATGTGGGTCCGCCCGAATCAGCAATGGGAGTAGAGAGAGTCAATAATACTGCTACTACTGCTCTTGCTAATGTGCAACAGACAGGAGCACAGACAGCCAATACTACTGATGATGCAAGCAGTACTGTACCAGATTTTTATGATGCCACCACTAATGGTGTGAATGTGCCTCAAGAAGATAACGTCGCTGCTTACGTGCCATTGTCTCAAGGAGCTGATACAGTAAATGCAATTGATGCTGGAACCTCATCACAAGAGTTGTTTGATGCAAACATTACTGATACAAAACAGACAGGAGATGTTGTCGCCAATGGTACCGAAGATGTAGATAGTATGGTTCCTGAATTATCTGGCTCTACCACTAATGATGCTGTGTTCGATGCAGATGATGCCGAAGTGCAACAGACAGGAGCAGAGGCAGTCAATGCTACCGATGATGCAAAGAGTACAGTACCGGAGGCGATTGATGCCACCTCTGCTGATGCAGATGGGCCTCAAGAAGATAATAATGTCGCTGCTTACGTGCCACTGTCACTAGGAGCTGATACAGCCAATGTTACTGATTCTGTAACCAACCAGATTGATTCTGCAAAGAACCAAACTGTTGAGCTGTTTGGTGCTGCTACTACTGATGTTGCTCAGCAGACTGAAGTATCTACAGGCAACCAAATTACCATCATGGACAATCAACTTGTGGTTGATCCAACTGATGAAGTGCAACAGACAGTTTGGTGGTAGTAGCGTTGTGAACGATTGGTCAGAAGGAAAGTAGACCTAAAATAATTCAGTGATTGTTTGTTACCAATCGTCAACCATATCTTATTGTTTTGATTATTTATACTGGATTTAGTTAGTGCATTGTTCCAACTTTTCTCTGTTTTACCCAACAATTGACAACATGCACTTACCAATATATAATATATATATAATCCTCCCCTGTATTCTTCCCATTCCTTCCATTAATTCTCACTACCACTGTAACTACCACTACTGCCACCGCCTGGAACAGGATACCAACATCCCTTAATCGCATCCCATTCCATACCCTTACGCTGCCTTCCTGATGGCTTCGCAAACGTCCCATCGGGCAATAATTTGGGAGCAGTTGCCGGCAAAACAGTTCCATCGGGGTTCTTCCTTGCACGTATGTTTTGTTCAGAATATCGATCGCCATATTCATACCTGTGGGCTGGCTTCACTTCACCAGAAGCACCATGCTGCTGCGGTTGCATGGCGAGTGCGTCTTGGGCGATGACAGACTCGTCAATTGTCATTTGATTTGGCGCATCCACAGTCGATGAAACTGGAACAAATGACTGATCCATGGCAACGGATATAGATGAGGGTATCTGTACCGAGCTTATTTGAGATACAGGAAAAGTACTTGCTTGAGCTTGAAACTGCTGCTGTTGTTGCTTCTGCTGCTGAATCATGGTTTGCTGCATCCGAGCCATTTGAGCCTGCTGCTGCATCATCAACTGAGTGGCAGGTGAGATCTGAGACTGCATCTGAGTGGCAGGAGAGGCTTGGTAGTATGACTGTGGAACGTGCCCAGGAGCTTGCCTTGGCTGCATCTGTTGCATAGGGAACGACTGTCTATTCGGTGCCACCACTGCTCCATACCCTCCACCTCCTGACGAAGGCACACTCCTGCGACTTGTATTAGACTTGCTACCACTGACAGCGGCAGAACCACCCTTGGCCTTGGTCAATACTGCCCATTGTTCACCCCGCTTTGTCTCTGCAATCTTGAATGCCGCTTCCAATTCTTCCATCCCCTCACGCATCGCATTTCCCTTGCGTGTGTAGTACTGAGCCACTGTCTCACCCGTATCCAACTTGTAAACAATATTGTCCACTGTTGGTAACGTGGGGGTGATGTACTCAGTATGATTGGCCAACATATCCTTATGCCGACGTTCGACGCTGTCAATCATATGACCCAATGTCGTTGCCGATACTAACCTATTAAGATCCCCCTCAGATTCGGCCGTTCGAGTTTCATTAATTAGTAAACGTGATCCCAATCCTGATGGTTGCATCCCGGTGGATAAACGTATACATACACGATCTTTGATATCCTGGATAATATCATTACAAACATTCCTATTTAATGCCTGTTCCATCCCAAATGTTTCTTCGGCATCCGCATTCTGATATTGTCTAGTGACCCAATGTTTCTTGGACTCGGTCAATTCATAATAACTCTCATTCATTATCATTGATTCCTTATCTTTATACCATTTAATAAGATCTTGATAATCCTTCTGTTGCTTTACCTTGGCCTGTTGTAAGTCAATTGACTTTTTGTATGCCGCGTCATACTCAAGTTGAGCACGGATGATCCGACCACGTGAATTATGACTTTGGAGGGATCGGACCATCTCACTATGGATGTTACGTATGCGCTTCAAGTCTTGGTAGTAGAATGATGGTACGGGCATGACAGAGAATGATTTGGTAGGCAATGTGGTTGTCGTTGTTAAGGCAGTATCTTGACCCTTCTTGTCATTGGCATTGATCTCTTCCTTGGTGGCAGCAGCAGCAGCATCGTCAACCTTTGTATCCATCTTGTCCTCTGTATTACCCATGGAAACATCTTCATTTACCACTACCACCGTCGAATCATTATCCACCCTAGGCACCTTTCCACCATTCGTTTCTACTACCGCATCATCATCATCCGACTTGCGCTTACGTTTCTCCAAATTAAACACATGCCCCGGTGGTCCACCCACACCACCATCCCCCCCACAACCTTCTCCGCCCATCATTATTAATTCGCTAAACGTAATTTGATCTGAGATACGATCACACATCTCTTTCGTCCAACGTTTCCATTCATTCACACGTTCTTTGGGCGGGATAGATCGCACAGCTGGTACAATTGCCCCAATGTGAAGGAATGGCAATCTATGATGTTGCTGTGTAATATTTGACTGCTCCCCCTTCTTGTTGGTAGTAGTGGCAGTGATGATAAAATTACCATCATCATTAACCTCGTGATCATCCATGGTATTAATTAGTGGGGTAATTGCCTTGACAATAGTACCAGTTCCTCCCTTTTCAATATGATACACTTTGTCATAATATCCATTTGATAATTCATACTCTGCCATTTTAGTATATAATGGTTGACATTTCATTTCCTTGTGTAATATACTGTCAACCTCGGACATTAGTATGGGTGGGTGTGATGATGTGTCTTCTTGTTGCCCCTCGTTCTCTTCCTCCTCCTCATCCTCCTCCTCCTCATTATTGTTATAATTATCAACAAGATCATAATTATTGGTCCTGGCACATTCGTCCAATATTTCCTTCATGGTATCAATTTCATTCAACCTGGTACTATATTCCTCGACATCGACTTCGCGTATAACCCTTACATTGTCCAACGACCCGCCCAATAATTGACTCGCTATGCCATTAGTTTCGGTTTCCGACGTAACGTACCGTCGTACCACATCGCCGTGGCCGGGCGGTAATGGCGCACTTATGGCGAGCGTCGACGGCGCGCTGTGCGACGACACGAAGGTATCCATGGCATGCGAAACGCGATGTAATCGTCGTGCCAATCGATTCAATAACCTTCGTCGGAGTGCGGTTCGGACGGCGAAGGCACGTATCAATCGATCGAATTTGGACGTCGTCGTCGTGGTCGTCGGCAGTCGTCCCTCCTCGTCGTTGCGTGCGCCGTTGCTGTCGTTTTTGTCATGGATGGTGGTCGTAGCAGCAGCGGCACTCGACCGGGATGATATGGCAGTAACGAATGCCGCATCGCCATATTCCTTCACGATCGTCGCCTTCAATGCGGACATGGATTTATGTAATTTACTCAAGGCTGCCAATTCGACATCATTTCGGTATAATGATCGTCGTATATTAGTCGGATTCGCGGGATCGTATTCGAATTTGACCGTGTTGAATGTTGATTGTGTTGGACGGTCATG
>Ga0247831_1004820_pt1 | contig 17525 bp, 18 predicted proteins | sample LaCruzMarch2015__9_FD_192406 | JGI IMG/M metagenome (GOLD analysis project Ga0247831, IMG submission 192406) | Freshwater microbial communities from meromictic Lake La Cruz, Castile-La Mancha, Spain - LaCruzMarch2015_1m | ecosystem: Environmental > Aquatic > Freshwater > Lake | place: Spain... | reverse complement strand
ACTCGCGCCAGAATCATTCTGAAGACTCGCGCCAGCATCACCCTGCAAAAGGGACAGAAGCAAGCTACCACGTAGCGCGGATGGCCCGACCTTTTGCCTTTTCGGCAAAAGGATTTGCCAAAAAAAATAATATAAGCACTTGATTATGTGTTACTTTTGTGTTAAAATTGGGACATTTTTTTACAAAAAGCCATAATTATTTTGTAGAAGATAAAAAATAGTGTACTTTCGCAGCCCGTTTAATTAAAAAATATAATAAAATGTACGCAATTGTAGAAATAGCAGGGCAGCAATTTAAAGTGCAGCAAGACCAAAAGCTTTACGTACATCGTTTAGAAGGCGCAGTGGATTCAAAAATTGATTTCGACAAAGTGCTTTTGATTGACAACGATGGAAAAGTAAAGGTTGGCGCCCCAGTTATCAGCGGAGCAAAAGTTTCCGCCAAAATTATTCAGCACCTTAAAGACGATAAAGTAATCGTTTTTAAGAAAAAGCGCAGAAAAGGTTACCAAAAATCAAATGGTCACCGTCAGCAATTAACCCAGCTGTTAGTAGAAAGCATTAAAGCTTAATACGGTAATTTTAATTATTAACCAATTTAAAAAATTAGAAAATGGCTCATAAAAAAGGTGCGGGTAGTTCCAAGAACGGTCGCGAAAGTCATAGCAAAAGATTAGGTGTAAAAATTTATGGTGGTCAGGCTGCCCTTGCTGGTAACATTATTGTTCGTCAGCGTGGTACTAAGCACAACCCAGGTGCAAATGTTGGTATTGGTAAAGACCATACCTTATTTGCATTAACCGATGGTATCGTTCAGTTTAAACGCAAAAAAGATGATCGCTCATTTGTTTCTGTGTTAGCTATCGATTTACCAGCTGAGGCTTAATTCAAGACCTTTACGTTTTATAAAATCTTTCCTCACAAGGGAAAGATTTTTTTATTTTAGTACCTCAAAGATTGACCACATATGGTAGTTTATCCAAATTGCAAAATAAATATTGGCCTGCGCATTCTTAACAAGCGTGCCGATGGATATCATAATATTGAAAGTGTTTTTTATCCTGTGCCGGTTTGTGATATTTTAGAAATTACACGACAGGGAGCTCATCTGGAAAACAATATTACTTTTAAAAGTACGGGCATTGCTATTCCTGGCGAAGCACATGAAAATATTTGTGTGAAAGCTTATCAGCTGATTAATCAGGATTATGCTTTACCTGCTATTGATGTGCATTTGCACAAACAAATACCTATTGGCGCTGGTTTGGGCGGTGGCTCGGCCGATGCAGCTTTTTTTATTAAAGCACTTAACGAATTTGATGAATTAAATCTTTCGTTTGGTGAAATGCATCATTACGCCAAACAAATAGGGAGCGATTGTTCTTTTTTTATCAATAACAAACCTGCTTTGGCACTGCAAAAGGGCGAAGTGTTGGAACCTATTAATGTATCTTTAAAAGCTTTTCATATAGTGATTGTGTATCCAAATATTCATATAAGCACAGCTTTGGCGTATAGTGGAGTGGTGCCAAATGCTCAAGGACAAACAGTAGAAGATTTAATTCAACAACCAATTAGTTCATGGAAAGGCACAATTTTCAATGCTTTTGAAGCAGGCATTGTAAAACAATTTCCTGTGATTGATGATATAAAAAATGAGTTGTATGCTATAGGCGCCCAATATGCAAGCATGACAGGCAGTGGTTCGGCGGTTTACGGAATATTTGAAACTAGGCCCGAGCTAACCAATAACTTTAGTAATTTTGCCGTTTTTGAAACGCAACTTGATTAGTTTATATTATGGAATGGTTCGAAGATTGGTTTAACTCTGCCTACTATCACTTGCTTTACAGCCATCGTGACGAGGAAGAGGCCAATCAGTTTATGCAAAATTTGTTGACTCAGTTGGCTCCAGTGCCTCAAAGCAGGGTTTTAGATTTAGCTTGTGGCAAGGGGCGTCACGCGCAGTTTATTGCTACAAAGGGCTATGATGTAATTGGTGTAGATTTATCTGAAAATAGTATTGCTGAAGCTTTGCAAAAAAGCAGCGCTAACTTGCAATTTTTTGAGCATGATATGCGCTTTCCTTTTCGTATTAACTATTTTGATTTTGTTTTTAATTTATTTACCAGCTTTGGCTATTTCATCAACCAACGTGATGAAATAAACACCATTAAATCAATTGCCTTAGATTTGAAACCTAATGGCATGGTAGTGATTGACTTTTTTAATGCAGCCAAGGTAGCTCAAATGACTGCCAATTACAGCGAGCAAAAGGTGATTGATGGCATTGAATTTGAATGGAAAAAAAGCATTGTAAACAAAAGTGTAATTAAAGAAATTGATGTGAGAGATGCAGGTGTAGTGCATCATTACAAGGAACAAGTACGATTGTTGGAACTTATAGATTTTGAAAATTATTTTGTGCAGGCAGGCTTAAAATTGATAGCCACTTTTGGCGATTACAGCCTCGCTCCTTTTGATGTAAATACTTCTGAAAGATTAATTATGATAGCCCAAAAACAAGCCAAATGAATTTGTTAGAAGCCTTTATTATATTTGCTTCTGCGGTGCTGAGCGGCATGCTGTTTTTTCTGTTTCTGTGGAACAGCAATAAATTAAAACTATTGCTTTCCTTAAGTGGTGCTTATTTATTTGCCATTACGGTGTTGCATTTAATTCCTGAAATATACTCTACTGGCGATCATTTGATTGGTATTTATTTATTGGCTGGTTTCTTCCTACAAATTATTTTAGATTATTTTTCTCAGGGTATAGAGCATGGTCATATTCATGTGCAACACCATCACGGCAAGGCGATTGTGCCTTTTACCATGTTGTTAAGTTTGTGTATTCACGCATTTTTTGAAGGCATGCCAGTGGGAGGAACGCACAATGAACATACTTCGGATATGCTGGTATTTGGGATTGTGATACATAATATACCTATTGCTTTAGCTTTAATGAGTTTACTATCGCAAAGCGGTGTAGCAAAATCAAGAAGTATTTTATTGTTGAGCATTTTTGCCATTATGACGCCCTTAGGAATGCTCTTAAGTGCTTATTTAAGTCATGCACAAGCTATTGATTTGAGCAGTTATTATCAGAAAATAATGGCCGTAGTAATTGGTATTTTTCTACATATTTCAACCACCATTTTATTTGAATCATCAGAAAACCATCGTTTTAATTTGCAAAAATTTGGGGTAATTATTTTGGGGACCTTGATGGCGCTGGGGACAGTGTTTTTGTTTTGAGTTGGCAATTCTAAAAACTTCATCATTCAAATTTTAAATTCCTTGTTTCTTATTTATTATTAAGATAACGCGCACAGGTTGTCGAGGACGCGCAACCTTGTACAGTATTTAATCGAAATCGTGTTTTTACTTGAACATTCCAATCTAAAAACTTCAAGATTCAAATTCAACACTCCTTGTTTTCGCGCTATCGCTCGCATCCTGCGAGTAAGGATACCTTCAGGCCTCTGGCCTATGCAAAAACGAAAGTTTCTATTCAAATACAAAAAGCCATTGAAAGATTTGATATCTGTGAAATACTTTTATTAAAGCGGTCGGAGCCCGCTGGGTAGGCTCACTCGCGGGACGCGAGCGAGAGCGAAGCAATGGGTAGATAGGGTATTGAATCCGAAATTACTTATCCTTTAGATTAACCTTTTGATTTTCCATTTTATCAAATCTTACCCCGTGAATTTCAATGGTATTGCCTTCCACAATAAAATGAACTAAGTAAGGAAAATTTTTAACAGTACGTATTCTCACACATTCATATTTAATTTGATAATAGGGATTTGCTTGCAACTCACGAAATGATGATTTAATAGCCTCCAAAAAACGTTTTCCCAATTTATGATCTATCTTTTTGTAGTAATCAATGCCATCTTGAATATCCTGCATGGCAGCTGGTGCAATCAATAATTCATGCTTTTTTAAAGCCATAAATTTTAAAGCTTAAAACTATCTTTAACTTCTGACCATTGCTTTAAATCCGCCTTTGGCGTATTTTTTATTCTATCTAAAATTATGGCTTGCTCCTCTTCAGAAATATGAATATTTATTTCGTTATACTTCTTAATGAATTCAATATTTTTGATAAACTCCATAAACAAGTCGTATTTATTTTCGGGAATATTAAGTGTTACTTGTTTCATCTTTGTTTTTTTTACAAATTTAATTATTTGTGGTTAATTTTCAATTAAAATGAGTGAGTTAGAAATGAGCTTAACGATTTATTTTTATGAAAAGCATTCGTTGGCTTTGGGAAAGGTGTTTATGTTTTAGATTTAGATTTAGATTTAGATTGATTAAATGAAATAATCAGTTATAAAAACTTTAATATTTTACATTTAATATTCCTTGTTTATTATTTAGCGGATTTTGAATAAGAAACAAAAGCTAAATCAAAAAAATAAAAGGATCTGTGAGCAATTGGAAGATGGCGGATCGAGCCCGCCATGACGATTAATGATAGGCTTTGGGAAAAGTGTTTTTGTTTTGAGTTGGCAATTCTAAAAACTTCATCATTCAAATTTTAAATTCCTTGTTTCTTGTTCATTATTAATAGGATTTAAAAGAAGAAACGGAATTTTACTTTAGAAAAAAATAATTTTATACTCTTATCTTAAAGTTCATAATTTATCTGACTTTTGTGACTGTGTGAGCATCATTTATAATACTATTTGCACTTAAGCTCATTAACACCTTTTTCACCTTATTGTATTTTTTTTACCTTTGGTAGAAATATAGCGGCCATGAAAAAATTTATCCTCCTTCTTTTTATTTTTTGTTTACAATTGTTACCTGCAAAAGCGCAATGGGTAACAATACCTGATGCTAATTTTGCAACTAAACTTCAGCAACTCTATCCAACTTGTATGAATGGGAATTTGATGGATACTACTTGTTCTGATATTGTGAATGCGACCTCTCTGATGGTCGGATATCTAAATATTGCTAATTTATCAGGAGTTGAATATTTTGACAATCTAACCAATCTTTCGTGTTACAATAACCAGTTAACAAGCTTGCCATCATTACCACACAACTTAATAGACTTATGGTGTTATGACAATCAATTAAGCAATCTCCCCAATTTACCCGTTTCTATCACAAATATTCAATGTTACAATAATCAATTAACAAGCCTACCAAATTTACCTCCCAACTTAACGCAATTAACTTGTAATAATAACCAGTTATCAGCACTTCCTTTGTTGCCCGATTCAATAAATGATTTAGACTGTAGTTTTAATTTATTGACCTATCTTCCCCCATTACCTCCATTTGTAATGAATAATTTAATTATAAACGATAACAACATATCTTGCATCAATAACATCCCAATGTTTAATCTTTTATACAACTTTTTTCCGAATCCAATTACATGTATACCAAATGAACCAGCGGTTCCACCTCTAGGTTTGCCTTTGTGTATGGAAAATGATCAAGTGAATAATCCAAATAATTGTCCTAGCAATTTCAATATATCAGGTAGTGTTTATAGTGATCAAAATGGAAATTGCATGTTCGATGCGACAGATTTGGGGAGTAATAATATATCAATCAGAATTTATGATTCTTCCAACATGTTAGTCGTTCAAACCTATTCAATCAATGGCGCCTATGGCTTTTCAATAAATCTACCCGGAATTTATAAGGTAAAGCTAGAGGGTATTAATATACCAATTGCAACAACTTGTGCCCAGGCAGATTCACAAATGGTAAATTTACTATCAATAAATAATTTTCTAAATAATATAGATTTCCCCGTAACATGTATTCAAGATTTTGACGCGTATGTTCATTCTGTTAATCCATTAGGCTTGGTATTCCCCCCCAGGTCAAACACATCTATTAAAAACAAACATTCCAAGCAACCAAGCATGGTACAATTTAGATTGCGATACATCAAACAGTTCAGGTTCAGTTACAATAAATATCACAGGCCCCGTAACCTATGTTGCACCTGCAAACAGCGCTTTAACACCAACCGTAAATGGCAATACCTTCACCTACAACATCACAGATTTCAGCAACTTAACACCTCAATCATTTGGTCTTCAATTCCAAACCGACACCACAGCCCAAGCCAATGATCAAATATGCGTACACGTAGAAATTAACCCAACACCATTAGATGCAGATACAACGAACAATGTGTATGATTTCTGTTACCAAGCTGTAAACTCCTACGATCCCAACATGAAAGAAGTATATCCAGTAAATGTATTACCGGGTTATGATGATTGGTTTACTTACACCATTCACTTTCAAAACACAGGAAATGCGCCAGCTTTTAATATTCGTTTAAGAGATACGTTAGATGCTAATTTGGATATCAATACTTTTGAAATACGCGGCTATTCGCATCCTGCCATCGTTTCCATCAATGGAAATAATTTAACGGTAAGATTCAATAACATCATGTTGCCTGATAGCACCACCGATTATGAAGGCAGCATGGGTTATTTTCAATACCGCATCAAACCTTTACCCAACCTGCCTTTGGGCACACAAATAGAAAATACTGCTTATATTTATTTTGATTATAATGCGCCTATCATTACTAATACCACGCAAAATAATTTTCAAACAGTAGTGTCAAGTATCAATAGAAATGAGGATACAAATCAATTAAAAGTATTTCCTAATCCTGCTAATGAAGTACTTAATATTAATCTTCAAAATAACAACATAGAAAATTGTATCATTACCAATGCCTTAGGCCAAACTGTTTATAATAGCGCTAATGAAATCAATGCCAATTATAAAATACAATTGAATATTTCTAATTTAAGTGCTGGGGTTTATTTTGTGAAGGTAAGGGCTAGTAATGGTTCTTATAATGCTAAGTTTGTTAAATCGGAATAGATTTTTTAAAAAAATTAAATTAATATGAGAAAGTCAGATAATATTAAGACTTTTGTGAAAATATTAAATGTTTTTTTTGGAAGCAAGTATCACCAAACCGGCACTAAGCGTTATTGACGAAAATCTTGAGAGGTTTGTTCCGTTCAAGTATAACTTACTTTTGTCCATTGGGCAAGACGGTGCAGCTTGTTGTGTGGTAGATTTAAAGAATCAAAACTATGCAGCCATAGAACAAGTTAATTTTATGAACAACCAAAGCATTGAAAATAGCTTTGATTTATTTGAAAACTATTTCAAAGAATCTATTTTCGCCAAAATAAAATACAAAGCAGTAACTGCAATTATTGCCTCGGAGTTCTTTACCATTGTGCCACAGGCGCTTTTTGAAACTGGTGCAGCTGAGTCTATTTTACGATTTAATACCAACTTAAATTTTGAAGCTGCCATTTTATCAAATCAAGTAAATAGCGGTGAAAGTAGGGTCATTCAAGCTGTTCCGGTAAATATAAAAAAAGGGTTCGAAAAACTTTTTGGAGAAGTAAAACTATTGCATCACACAGAACCATTTATTATCGAAAGTATGACGCAATTTAAAAACAGCAAAGAAAAAACCTTGCTGGCACACATACAAAATGGACATTTTGAGCTGATGGCGATTGCCAACCATAAAATGATTTTCTTTAATTCATTTAAATTTGTAACCACCGAAGATGTGGCCTATTACACCCTTTTAGTTTGCGAAACTTTAAAGCTTAATCCCGAAGAAATTACTTTAAAATTGTGTGGCGAAATAGAAAAAAAATCGGCCATTTACGCCTTACTATACAAGTACATCAGAAATATAGAATTTTTAAACAGTCATCGCACCTTCAAATACAGCGGTGGCTTTAGCCCATTACCAAGTCATTTCTTTTTTAACCTCATTAACACAGCACATTGCGTATAATTAGCGGAACACACAGAGGAAGAAATATCAATCCACCAGCTGGATTGCCAGTTAGGCCAACCACAGATTTTGCCAAAGAAGGTTTGTTTAATGTATTGCAACATCAACTCGACTTTGAAGAAATTGAAGTACTCGATTTATTTTGTGGCACAGGTAACATTAGTTTTGAATTTGCATCGCGCGGAGCAAAACAAATTATGGCGGTGGATAGCGCATTCAAGTGCACTGCCTTTGTAAAAAAACAAGCCGAAGAATTTAAGTTCAATCAAATAAAAGTAATTAATACCGATGTGTTTCAATTACTCAAAAAATTACCTTCAAAATTTGATGTAATCTTTGCAGATCCGCCATTTGCTATGGAAAAATTTGAACAACTCATTGAGCTTGTTTTCCAAAATCAATTATTAAATGAAGATGGTATTTTTATATTAGAACACGAAGGCACACATAACTTTGCTTTCAATAAATACTTGAAAGAAAAAAGAACGTATGGTAAAATTACCTTTAGTATTTTTGCCAATATTTAATTACTCATTCAAATAATTAAAATGAGCACCTCTAAACAAAAAATTGCAGTTTTTCCAGGATCATTCGACCCAATTACTAAAGGCCACGAAGCCATTGTTAAACGTGCTTTACCATTATTCGACAAAGTGATTATTGCCATTGGAAATAACACCGAAAAAAACAAATATTTTACTCTAGAACAACGCAAATTATACTTAGAAAAAACATTTGCACACTTGCCTAAAACCGAAATTGCAGTGTTTGAAGGATTAACCGTAAACTTTTGCAAGAGCGTTGGAGCTAACTTTATTCTAAGAGGCTTGCGCTCTGTATCTGATTTTGAATTTGAAAAAAATATTGCCCAAATCAATCGTTCCTTAAACGAAGAAATTGAAACTGTTTTCTTACTAACAGACCCTGAATATATTGCCTTTACCTCTACCATTGTGCGCGACATTCATAAATATGGCGGGAATGTTAAATTATTGGTACCTGAGGCTATTGGTAATTATTTTTAAGCGTTTCAGCTTAACACTTTAAAAGAGAATAGTTTTTTTGATGATTTTTTAACGTCACTTAAACTTTCATCGTATTTATTATTGTAAATATACTATTTATTAAGTAAGTTTATCCCTAAATATATTGTAAGCTGAAGCATAAAATGCGCGCATTAAAATACATATTTACCTTTTTTATGCTCTCGATGTTTTGCATCAATACGCAGGCAACTCATCTCAATAAAAATGAACCAACTACTGCAAAACCTATCACCCTTCAAAATTCGATTCAATTCGAAGAAAATAAAAATCAACTTCCCAAACAAGTAAAATTTAGCGCTCCTCTTTTTAGAGGTGGCAAAGTTTATTTCGAAGACAATGCTTTTACTTACCTATTTTGGGATGCCGAAGCCATTGAGCATTTGCATCATCCAAGTCATAATGATGAAACCACTTTAAAAAATAAATTACCTAACGAAACAATCGATTTTTTCTCCTATAAAGCGCAGTTCTTAAACGCCAATCAACAAGTTAAAGTTGAAGGTTCATTAAAAGAAAATTTCTTTAGAAATTATTTTACAGGTAACGATAGCAGTCAGTGGTCATCTAATGTTGCAGTATATCATCGTATAAAATATAAGGCTTTGTATAATGGTATTGATGTTGAAGTTTACAACATTGGCAACAACATGGAATATGATTATATTGTGAGCCCAGGTGCAAATGTAAACAACATAAAAATTGCATATACTGGCGCTAAATTTATTAAAATTACAAATGGCGATTTGCAAATTAAAACGAGCTTAGGTTTAAACACAGAAACTAAACCAATCGCTTACCAGTGGATTGATGGCCACAAACAAATGGTTGCTTGTAAATACCAAATAAATGAGAATAACATTGTTAGTTTCAACTTTCCAAACAACTACAATAAAGATGTTGAACTTATTATTGACCCCACTTTAATTTGTTCGGGCTATTCTGGTTCAACTGCCGACAATTGGGCTTACACAGCTACTTATGATGCACTTGGCAATATTTTTTCTGGTGGAATTGTTACTGCCATTGGCTACCCAACAACTACAGGTGCCTATCAAACTACATTTGCGGGTGGAGGAACAGGAGGCTACAATTATCCTTTTGATATTTGCATTACTAAATATAATCCTACAGGAAGTAATATGATATACTCCACTTATTTAGGAGGAAGTAATAATGAATTACCAAGCAGTATATATACCGATGCGGCCGATAATTTATTTATTTTAGGAAAAACATACTCTTCAAATTTTCCGATAACAGCAGGTGCTTATGATGTTTCTTACAATGGTGGTAGCGACTTGGTAGTGTGTAAATTTAATCCTACAGGTTCGGCCTTGTTGGGTTCTTCATTTGTTGGAGGTTCTGACGATGATGGAACAAACATTAGTGCAGACCTTGCCACATGCACATCGCTCAAGTACAACTATGCAGATGATAGTAGAGGCGACATTATGCTTGATGCTTTAGGCAATTGCTATGTTTCTTCTTGTACGAAATCAAATAACTTTCCCGCAACTGCAGGTGCCTTTCAAACTACTTTTCAAGGCGGCTCACAAGATGGATGTGTGTTTAAAATGAGTAATGATTTGAGCACTATGCAATGGGCCACCTACATAGGAGGTTCAGATGATGATGCTGCCTATTATTTGGATATTGATCCTAATCAAAATGTTTACGTTACTGGAGGCACTTCAAGCAGCAATTTCCCTGTTACTCCAGGAGCTTTTCATCAAACATACGGAGGTCAGATAGATGGTTTTTTATCAAGAATACAAAGCGATGGCACTAACATTTTACAATCCACTTTTATAGGAACTAATGAATATGATCAGAGTTATTTTGTGCAGTTAGACTCAGACTTTGATGTTTATGTTTGCGGTCAAACCGAAGGTGTTTACCCATCATCACCGGGTGTTTACAGCAATCCAAATAGTGGACAGTTTATACATAAATTCTCACCAGATCTTTCTACGAGTATTTACTCCACCGTGTTTGGTTCTGGTACGCTTGTACCAAACATTTCACCAACTGCTTTTCTAGTGGATGATTGCGAAAATGTATACGTTTCGGGCTGGGGTGGGCAATGCATTGGACTAGGAAACACAGGCACCACAGCAGGTTTACCTGTAACATCAGATGCACTACAAAGCACCACCGATGGCTGTGATTTTTATTTTATTGTACTTAAAAAGGATGCCCTCTCTCTCTGGTATGCAAGCTACTTTGGTGGCGGAGTAGGCACTAGAGAGCATGTTGATGGCGGCACAAGCAGGTTCGATAAAAAAGGAATTGTGTATCAATCTGTTTGCGCAGGTTGCGGTGGGCTTGATAATTTCCCCACCACACCTGGAGTATACTCTTCAACAAATAACAGTACAAATTGCAATATTGCAGTTATAAAAATGGATTTTCAATTACTTGATTTGGATGCTGAAGTTACAGCTGCTCCAACCGATACTGTGTGTAGTAATTATCCAATTTCCTTTAATAATAATAGCACAGGAGCTACTTACTTTATTTGGGATTTTGGAGATGGATCGCCTCCTTCAAATAACCCAAATCCAAGCCATATATACAATTTATCGGGCATTTATACAGTTACACTTATTGCTATAGATTCCACAAGTTGTAATTTTGCAGATACTTCAGTACTAGCAATTACTGTAATTATTGAACCTATTTCAGGTTTAGGAAATGACACTATTATTTGCGGATTGGCGAATATTCCAATTAATGCAGGCAATGCATCTTACAACTATTTATGGAATACTGGCCAAACAACACCAGTAATTATTGCAAATCAACCAGGAGATTATGTTGTAACAATCGATAACGGATATTGCAATTTAACAGATACTTTAACCGTTACTATGGTAACAATTCCCCCAGTAGGAAACGACACTGTTGTTTGTCAAAATCAATCAATAACCTTAAATGCGGGCAACCCGGGTTGTTCGTACCTCTGGAATACAGGCGCTACAACGCAAACCATTGAAGCACCTTTCTCTGGAACTTATTGGGTAATGGCAAGTGCCGGCAATTGCGTTGAAATAGATTCAATTACGATTGTTTATTTACCATTACCTCTATTTGATTTAGGATTAGATACTATCATATGTCCGGGTGATACTTTAGTTTTAAATGCCGGCAGTAATGGACAAACATTTTTATGGAGTTCAGGCACTAATAACCAGTTTTATGAAGTTACCGAAACTGGCATTTATTGGGCAGAAGCAAACTCTGGTGCATGCAAGTATAACGACACAATTAAAGTGGAATATTACAATCAACCTTTTTTAGGAATCGATACTTTTCTTTGCAGTAACAATAAATTTAAATTAGACCTAAGCTTTGCCGATCCGGGTGGCACCTACCTATGGAATACGGGAGCAACAACTTCTTTTTTAGATGTATTTAGCGCTGGGATATACTCGGTAATTTTAACTTATAAAAACACTTGTAATTTATACGATACAATTAAAGTTGATGCTATAGAGGATGATCCGCCTCTTTTTATTCCAAACAGCTTCACTCCTAATAGCGATGGGCTAAATGATGTGTTTAGTCCAGCAGGTAATTATGAAAGTATTGTTGATTTTTACATGGCTATTTATAACAGATGGGGACAATTGGTTTTTGAAACGCGCGACAAAAACAGTGGCTGGAACGGAATCATTGATAATGAAACTGTACAGCTTGGTGTTTATATTTATAAGATTGACTATCGCAGCTATTGCTCGCCAGATAAGACTTTAAATCAAATAGGACATGTTGTTTTGTTACGATAAATATGCGAGGCACAAAATTTGCAAGATGAGACAAGTTATTTTTTTGCTTCAAAATACCCTTCAAAAGATGATGTTTGATTACCTCAACATGAGCCACAAAAAAATTAAGATTGTAAAACATTTGTTGTTGCTGTTTATCGTGTTAAACTTTAATAGTGTTTTTTCTCAGGTAATAATCGAGGCCAAGATTCCGGATTATGCCGAGCAACAAGTAAGCGTATTTCAATTCGAAGATTACTACACCAATAAAGAAATTTTAATTCAAAGTGTAACTACCGATAAAGAGGGCGTTTTTAAATTAAAAATTCCAATAAATGAAGTAAAAAAAATTACAATTAAAACAAACCAAACCAGCGCACACCTGTTTGCCGAGCCAGACTCTACCTATATTGTTGAGTTTGGCAAACCCGATACAAATGCTATTGAAATAATTGGTTATGAAAATCCTGTAAGTATGCATTTTTTAAATAAAAACGAACAGAGTTTAAATAATCGAATAATTTATTTCGAGAATTTACTTTCTAGCTTTTACGCTAGCAACAATATTTACTTTGCACAACCAAGAATACTGCAGAAAGAATTACTTAATTTCAAAAATAAAATAATTCAAAAAGAATTTGCATCTGCTTCTCCCTTTTTAAAAACATACATCGAATACAGCATCGCACCAATCGAAGAAGCAAGTTTTACAAACTACAACTATCAATTTAATCAATACTTCAGCAAGCAAATCTTATACAATCACCCAATGTATATGAATTACTTTAACGCATTTTTTAAACAGCACCTTAAGCGTTTGTCATTAAAACCTAAAGGTGCCGATTTGTTTGCCGAAATCAATGAAATGCATAGTTATAGCAATGCTTTGAGCACATTATTAAAAGCTGATACTTTACTAAAAAATGACACATTAAGAGAACTAATTTTACTTACAGGATTAAGAGAATGGTATTACTTAAAAGACAACAATCGCAATAACATAAGTTTGTTAATGAATTATATTGCATTAAAAGGTTTAAGCAATCAAAATAAAATAGTCGCTAAAAATTTATTGCAAGATATGAATTCATTGGATGCGGGATCTGCGGCTCCTGAGCTGGTATTAAATCATACCAAATATAAAACGCTAGCAGATGTAAAAGGCTTTTATGTATATATTAATTTCTGGGCTAATTGGAATGTAGAGTCGCTGCAAGAACTAAAATATATTCAAAAACTAGAGCAAAAATATGGACACCGAGTTATTTTTATAAGTGTGGCAACTGGCGAAAATTTAGAAGCAGAAAAACAATACTTTACATCAAATAAATTAAATTGGATTTTGTTGCACGATACAGATAAATCTATAAGAAATACTTACAATATCAAAAACATTCCATATTATATATTAATTGATACTGATGGCGATATCATTAAAGGAAATGCACCTGCTCCAAGCAATAACATGGATAATTTTTTGAAGCAACTAATTAAAAAAAAATAATTAAAGCGATTTTATAAAAAAACGAGTAAGAACATCTCTTACAGAGGAGTATGAATTATCAAGAATATGGAGTGCTTCGGTAGCTGTCATCCACTTTGCATCAGTAATTCCTTCTATAATTTGAGGCACTAATTCATGTTCGTTATCCTGACATCTCATTAAAAACCAATGTGAAAATTTGAGTATTTTTTCATCTTTTAAACTATAAACATGATAAGTAATGCAAAGTTTTTCATCAATTACTAAATCCTTAACGCCACATTCTTCTATCACTTCACGAATGGCTGCTTGCTCAATGGTTTCCTTATTTTCAATTTTTCCTTTTGGCAAATCCCATGTATTGTGTCTAAAAATAAGTAATGCATGCGAAGCCTTGTTTAACACCAAACCACCTGCTGCTTCAATTACTTTATAAAATGACTTATATGTTTCCCATATTAATTCTGGCTTATTGCCGTAAACATAAAGTGTTTCTATGTCATTAATCTCTAATAAAGTATGGATTAAAGATTGTAATATTTCAGCATTATCAAATTCTGCAAACAAAGTATTATTACCCTTAAAATTTAAGTCGGCTTCGTTGGCAATAATTACCTTTTTATTACCGTAGTATACTTTATAAAGTTCCATCCTATATTATTAACACACAAAAGTAATAAAATTAGCCTTTTATTGCGTTAATTTTCAAGAATTAAATGTAGGTTTGGAGCATGATTTATAACGAAACAATTGCCAAACAAATTGCTTTGCTTTTACTTGAAGCTAAGGCCGTTAAACTTGAACCAAATAAACCTTTCACTTGGGCATCAGGATGGAAAAGTCCTATTTATTGCGACAATAGAGTTACGCTTTCGTACCCATTAACTAGAAAAATAATTGCACAAAGTTTTGCAGCACTGTGTCGTAAGCATTATCCATCAACTACCCTAATTGCTGGAGTTGCAACTGGTGCAATAGCGCATGGAATTTTAGTTGCCGAGGAATTACAATTACCGTTTGCCTATATTAGAGCTTCGGCCAAGGAGCACGGAATGGGAAATATGATTGAAGGCAATGTAAGTGCAAACGATAAAGTTTTGGTTATTGAAGATTTAATTAGCACAGGTATGAGTAGCCTTAGAGCTGTTGATGCACTTAAATCGGCAAACGCAGAAGTGCTTGGGATGGCAGCTATTTTTACATATGGTTTTGAAAAAGCAAGTTTAAGTTTTAAAGAAAAAAATTGCAATCTATTTACCTTAACCAACTATTACTTCCTTCTCGAAGCAGCATTGGAAACAGGTTATATAAGTTCTAATGATATGGATTCTTTAAACAGTTGGCTTACAAATCCAGCTGAATGGGGTAAATAAATTACATAATAAAAATACTATGAGTCAAACTAAATTACAATCACAAGAGGTAGATATTCCTAAACCTAGCATTAATATCTACAGTTTTTTAACTAACCTCAACAATTTTCAAAAGCTAATGCCTTCTGAAGTTAGCGAATGGAATAGTTCTGAAACTGAATGTACATTTACCTTAAAAGGCATGCCTTCAATTGGTTTTATGATTACTGAACAAACGCCACACACCAACATTGTATATAAGGGAATTGGAAAATTACCTGCTGCAGTTTTTCTAAAAGTTTCTATTACCCCACTTGATGAGGCGCATTGTAAAGCGCAATTATTTTTAGAAGCCGAATTAAATCCAATGTTAAAAATGATGGTCGAAAAACCTTTGACTAAATTTTTAGATGTGTTAGCGCACAATCTCACAAAGATGGATGTTTAACCAAATGCTGAATTAAAAACCTACACGACCGGATTTTATTTCAATCTCAGGTGCCTACTCCCTTTTTTTAGTTTGAAATTATGCAGTTGAAACCTACTCAACTTCATTTTTCTTCCATCTCAAGCACTTACTCCCTTTTTTTTAGTTTGAAAATTAAGTAAGCAGCAATAGAAAACGAAATTTATAAATCCTTTAACTAGTAAAGGATTTATAACTTCATATAAAAAAACAACGCTATAGTTTACTTAATAAAGAAAACCAAGTTATACATATTAAGTGGCTCCCAAATAAAGACTGCAAAACAGTTATAATACTTTATTTGCTGGGGCATAATATTAACAATACCCAATGCTTTAAAATATTTTATTTGTAGCAGTGTATCCTAATTTTTCAATACTAGTTTAAAGGATTTATTTTCAGTTGGCGTTGAAACTTCAAGAATATATACTCCAGATTGTATACCAGAAGTACTTATAAATAAAGGTTGATTTCCTGTCAAAATATTCAACTGTTGGCTCAATAATACCTTACCAGCTATGTCAACAATTTTAACCATAACATCAGTCTTGTCAGCACCATTTACATTTAAATAAACACCGTTTAATTCTGAAGGATTTGGAAAAATTGAGAAAACATTGTTATTGCTTTTCGCACTAAATTGAACAGATAATATACCAGTATATGAATATTTACCGTCAAAATCTGTCTGCTTTAATCTATAGTATGAAATACCATCATACGGTTTAGTGTCTTTAAAGGAATAAGCTAGCAATTCGTTACTATTTCCTGCACCCTCAACAACACCTGCTACTTCGAAGTTTTTACCATCAATACTTTTTTCAACAGTAAAAAAATCATTGTTTGTTTCAGTTGCCGTAGTCCATGTAACATCTACATCATCTAAAACAGTTTGTACATTAAAGTCTAGCAAAGATATAGGCAAAGGAGTTCCATTTCCATTGCCAGTAAAATCGCTAAAACTCCATAAACCAACCCAAGAGATTGTTCTAGTTCCTGGATTAATTGTGGCGTTACCTTGTTCAAAGTCTGCTCCACTTCCGATACCTGCAATCCAACCTTGGGAATTGTGTTTAAACGCTTTCAAATTAGCTGGTATTGGCGCGGTTGCTTCATCTGCCGGAGCCCACTGATAAACCACCGAGTAAGGAGTTACAATGTTAGGCATATTAGTTGGTTCAACTTGCCAGTAACGCGATAAGTAATTTGTTGATGTTCCAATGCTTGGATGTGCCGATGGAATTACATCTACGCTTATTTGTGTATTTGCTGCCATTGGGCCGGTATAAAACTGTACACTAATAGGCGTGTAGTTAGCTGCATCTCCCACAGGATAATTATAGGTAGTTGCATTGGTTGTAGTATAACGCGTAAGCTTTGCTGTGGTATTCCCCGAAATAAGGTATGATGTTGCTGATCCACCTGTTAATGTTCCGTTAACACCAATATTTCCTAAGGTAAACTCATTGCCATTCAAATCTAACTTACCACTTAACAAGTTTAAACTGTTCAACGCATTTACCTCTTTACTCATTATAACATTTCCTGAGGAAGGCTGTATAGTTAAATCATAAAAAG
>Ga0247831_1004816_pt1 | contig 17536 bp, 14 predicted proteins | sample LaCruzMarch2015__9_FD_192406 | JGI IMG/M metagenome (GOLD analysis project Ga0247831, IMG submission 192406) | Freshwater microbial communities from meromictic Lake La Cruz, Castile-La Mancha, Spain - LaCruzMarch2015_1m | ecosystem: Environmental > Aquatic > Freshwater > Lake | place: Spain... | reverse complement strand
GAAAACCTGAATTTGAAAAGTTACAAAAACAGCTAAATAATGATTTAAACGCTGAGCTAAAAAAGCGTAAAGATGATTTTCGGCCGGGAATGGAGTACATTAAAAAATGGAATTATTTAGTTGATGAAACCGAAACTGTGCCATATATCAAGGTAAATTATGAAGGAAAATTGATTGTTGAATAAAAAATATTTAAAAAAAGATGTGTGTTTCTATGAAATATAATAAGCAGATGTTGTTTTTGATTATTCTTCTTAATGTAATATTTAGCAGTAAATTATATGCAAGTTTTGCAGATTTAAAGCCTATTAATTTAAGAACTGAGTATAAGGTAAATCCTGTGATTGATTCGCCAAAACCACGTTTTAGTTGGGAGTTGACTTCCACAAAAAGGGGGCAAAATCAAACTGCTTTTCAAATCATGATTGCATCATCTGCCGAGCTTTTAACGGTAAATAAAACAGATATTTGGGACTCCAAAAAAATAAATTCAAATACGACCAATCAAATCGAATATGATGGTATTGCCTTAAAATCAAGAACTTTATGCTTTTGGAAAATAAGAAGTTGGGATAAAAATGGTCAGGTAAGTGCATGGAGTAGTATTGCAAAATTTGAAATTGGACTACTCAATAAAACCGATTGGAATGCCGATTGGATAGGAAATGATTTAACTGCTTTGGGCAAAGGAAAAATATATCATTTGCCTCCTTCACCATTTTTTAGAAAAGAGGCTTTTATAAAATCAGGAATCAAAAAAGCAAGGCTTTATGTGACAGCATTGGGCTTGTATGAATTTCAGATCAACGGAAAACGTATTGGTAAAGACTATTTCTCGCCAGGTTGGACAGATTATAACAAAAGAGTTTATTATCAAACCTACGACATAACCACCGATATTAAATCTGGCAAAAATGCTTTTGGGGCTATTATTGCCGACGGTTGGTATGCTGGCTATTTGGGTTATGCTCTTTTGGTAAATAATCCAGTAGTGAAAAATTTCTATGGAAACGTTCCTGTACTAAAAGCTCAAATAGAAGTTGAATATTTAAATGGTCAAAAAGAAATAATTTCGACCGATAAATCTTGGAAAACTAATCATGGACCAATCATTGAAGCTGACATACTAAATGGTGAAACCTATAATGCTAACTTAGCTTTTGAAAATTGGAGTAAATTAGGTTTTAATGATGTTAATTGGAAAAACAGTAGTACTTTTCCAGATAATGCAGAAAGAAAAATTGAAGCCTATCCTGGCAATCCAATACAAGTTTTTCAAGAATTAAAAGCAAAAAAAGTAACAGCAAAATCAGATGGGAAATATATTTTTGATTTAGGACAAAATTTTGCAGGAATTGTTAGGTTGAATGTTAAAGGAAATAAAGGAGATACAATTCGATTAAAGTTTGGAGAGGTTTTATTTCCGAGTGGAGAAATAATGACAGAAAACCTTCGAAAAGCCCGTGCTATGGATACCTATATTTTAAAAGGTAGTCCAAAAGGCGAAACGTGGATGCCTAAGTTCACCTATCACGGATTTCAATTTGTGGAAGTAAGTGGTTTCAGAAAAACGCCTCCTATTGATGCCATTACTGGAATTGTTTTAAGTTCTGCCACGCCCGAAGTTGGTTCGTTTGATACTGATAATCAAATGATTAATCAACTTTATAAGAATATTGTTTGGACTCAACGCTCAAATTATTTTGATGTGCCTACTGATTGTCCGCAACGAGACGAACGTATGGGATGGACTGGCGATGCCCAAGCCTATATACAATCTGCGACCTATAATAATGACATTTCTGCGTTTTTTGCAAAATGGCTCGTTGACTTAAACGATGCCCAACTTTCCGATAATACATATCCACTTTATGCACCTGCCCCCAATTTGCGTAAGTCAGATACTTATTCGCCAGGTTGGTCAGAGGCGGGTATTATTTGCCCATATACTATTTACAAAACTTATGGAGATACAAGAATAATTAGGCAGTTTTGGCCTAATATGGTAGCTTATCTTAAGTTTATGGAAGATAAGAGTAAAGGAGAATATGTTTATAAAGAAGCAAGTTTTGAAGATGTTTCGCCAAAAGGTGGTTTTGGAGATTGGCTTTCGGTTGGTAAAAAAACGCCACCTGATATGTTGGCTTCGATGTATTTTGGTTATGCAGCAGCTATGATGTCAGAAATGGCAAAAGCCATCGGTAAAAATGAAGAATCTGCTCATTATGAAGCTATTTTTAATAAAATAAAACTAGCATTCCTAAATCATTATACCGACGAAAATGGCAAATTTAGAACAAATGTTACTGCCTACGGAGATGGAGAAGGCTATGTTGATGGTCAAATGGGCTTTGATGGACATACCCAAACCGCTTATGCAAACGCAATTTATATGAATTTGCTACTACCCCAGCATAATCAAAAAGCTGGCGATTGGTTGGTAGAGCTAATTAAAGCAAATGACAATAAACTAACGACTGGTTTTTTAGGTGTTAAGCCATTGTTACCTTCACTTTCAAGCACAAATCATTCCGACGAAGCATACAAATTATTGCTAAGTAGCGAATATCCTTCTTGGGGTTTTGAGGTTGTAAATGGAGCAAACACTATTTGGGAGCGTTGGAATAGCTATATCAAAGGCAAAGGATTTGAAAATAATGCAGGTATGAATTCATTTAATCATTATGCTTTTGGTTCGGTTAATGAGTGGCTTTTTTGCAATGCAGCTGGAATAAAAATGGACGGAGTTGCATATAGAAAATTTATAATAAAGCCAGAAATTGCAAAAGAGGGAATTGGTTTTGTAAAAGCAAAATACCATTCCATAAGTGGAGAAATTGAATCGTCTTGGAAAAAAGAAAGCAAAAAAATAATTTTAAATATTAAAATTCCAGTAAATACAATTGCCAATGTATTTGTTCCAACAACAAAGCCAGAAACTGTTTTAGAAAGCAATAAATTGATTAAAACAAACCCAAATATCAAAATAAAGGCATTTCAAGACTATTATCTGAATCTTGAGATAAGTTCTGGGTCTTATCAATTTATATCAGAAAATTAAGAACCATTTAAGAATCATTAAAAAAATCTCGTAAATATGAATTTTACTAATTGCATATTATTGATTTTAAGTTTTTTGGCAGTAAATAGTCAAGCACAAAATAAAGTGTCAAAACCCAATATTATTTTTATTTTAACCGATGACCAACGTTTCGATGCCTTGGGTTACGCAGGAAATAAATATGCCCATACGCCCGAAATGGATAAATTGGCAAGGGAGGGTTCATATTTCAAAAAAGCATTAGTAACAACCCCAATTTGTGCGGCAAGCAGGGCAAGTATTTTGAGTGGAATGCAAGAGCGTAGCCATCGTTATACTTTTCAAACGGGTAATATCAAACAGGAATATATGGAAAATACTTATCCAAAAGTCCTGAAAAATGAGGGTTACTATACTGGTTTTTTTGGAAAGTTTGGTGTAAAATATGACCAAAACGAGCAATTGTTTAATGAATATGAAGATTATGATAGAAATGGAAAATATACTGACAAACGTGGGTATTTTTTCAAAACTCTTGGAAAAGATACCGTTCATTTAACTCGTTATACTGGGCAAAAAGGCATTGATTTTATTGAAAAAGCACCAACCGATAAGCCATTTTGTTTGTCCTTGAGTTTTTCCGCTCCTCACGCCCATGACAATGCACCCGACCAATATTTTTATGATGAACAAACAGCACATTTGCTCGAAAATGTAAGCATTGATCCACCCAAGTTAGGGGAAGATAAGTATTTTAATGCCCAACCGGAAGGCGTGAAAGCAGGTTTCAGTCGCTTGCGATGGACATGGCGATTTGATAATCCTGCAAAATACCAGCGAATGGTCAAAGGTTATTTTCGAATGATTGCAGGCATAGATTTAGAGATTACAAAAATTCGGACAGAACTTAAAAAGAAAGGATTGGATAAAAATACTGTCATTATTGTTATGGGTGATAATGGCTATTTTTTGGGCGAGAGGCAATTGGCTGATAAATGGATGATGTACGATAATTCGGTAAGAGTGCCATTGATAATTTATGACCCACGAACTCCAAAACATCAAGACGTTGAAGAAATGGCCTTGAATATTGATGTTCCAGCAACTATTTTAGATATGGCAGGACTCAAGCAACCTAAAAACTATCATGGTAAAAGTTTATTGCCAATTGTTTCTGGCAAAAGAAAAACCATAAATCGTGATACAGTTTTAATTGAGCACCTTTGGGAATTTGTTAGCATTCCACCAAGTGAGGGCGTAAGAACAAACGATTGGAAATATTTCAGATATGTGAATGATAAGTCTTGGGAAGAATTATATGATTTAAAAAACGACCCACAGGAAATAAATAATCTTGTAAAAAATAATAAATATAGCAAGGTTTTAAATAAACTTCGCCAAGAAACTGCTGCCCAAATTCAAAAAGTACAAGACCCATATCCAAATGCTCCCACGGGTTTGATGATAGAATTTATTAGACAGCCAAGTAATATTTTATTGAAAGATAAATCACCCGAATTCAGCTGGATTTTGCCAAAGGATGCAGTTTCGCAATCGGCGTACCAAATTTTAGTTGCTTCTTCCAAAACAAATATTGACAATAATATTGGCGATATTTGGAATAGTAATCAAGTGCAAGGAAATAAATTTTCAAATGTATCTTTTCAAGGTAAAGAACTAAAATTAGGCATTGAATATTTTTGGAAAGTACGCATTTGGGATACATATAACCGAACAGGCGATTATTCAGAAACACAGTCGATTCGAGTAAGAGAAATCAGTAGATAGTCATAAATTGTGAATTTATTAGCTAAAAAGCGTATCTTTCGAGAGTAATAGATTCGATGGGACGCCATAATTAAGACTCACATCAATTGTTTTGATGGTATTTTTTCTTGAACCATTGGGTCCAGCAAAGATGAGTAATCATCACTTTGTAATAATATATTTTTTTTGAACAACAGCAATTGGTTTTTCAATTTCTTTGATAATTTTCCGAGAGCCATCAGGAGAAACTTCAATAAGTTTTCCATTTTCTGCAATCATAACTTTATCGCCTTCAGCCAAACTTCTCCAGTAGGCTTGCTTAGTAGCTGTTTCTGCTAAATATGGAATCTGTTCTTCTAGGAATGTGATTTCTTTTTCAGTTAACATGTTTTTTTGACTTTATACAAATTTAGTATTATATGAGTTGCAATGCAAGTATTTGTGTTTCATTACCAATATCTGATTTTAATTGTAAGAATTCATTGATATTAGCAATTGTTTTCGCCTTTCATTGATATTTCAGCAAGATTTATCTTTTATCTCTTTATTTGATACTTAGGTTTTGATAAATGCACGACTCATCAATTCTTGTTCACTTTTACTAATTTTATACTTCGTAGCTAAATTTTTCCAAGTTGATGTTACCTTTTTTATTTCTTCAATAATATACTTTGCTTTGTCATGTTTGATGCGAAAATAAGGAGCAAATTCAATTGCTAAATCTACATCTAAGGCATTGTCATTTTCGCTAATATTGAGTTTTAGACCTGTGCCGTTTTCATTAGGATTGATATCGAAAGCAGGAGATAACTCCCAACCTTTTGGTGTGAGTAGAAAGCCATGATTTCGGAGGTGGTCATCGGTATTTGACACACAAATACTGAAAACAATTCTTCGCCAAAGCTCCTCCAAATCATGTTCAATATTTACCCCATTTTGCATGATGAATTCAGCCAATTTCAAGTAACTCACACCTTCTTGATAATCTACACCATCAGGATAGCCCAATAAAGTCATTGCCGAAGCAAAATGTATTCGTTGCTTGCCAATTCTATCAAATCTTTTTGTAATAAAAATATGGTGGCGACTGCCAAATTTTTCAACGAAAGCATCTGACACATTTATGCTGGCTTGTTTGGCTTAATCATGTACTACTATTTCCCAAGCTCCCATATTTCTATCATCAAATTTACTGGGAAATTTTGCAATCCAAAGTTGTTGATTTGGGTCTAAAACACTGGCTTTGGGTCTTGCTCCACCAAGCGACGAACCTGGTGCCATGAGCATATTTAGCAATTTGAGGTATTCGGGGTCATTGGTGCTTTTGTCTTGTTCAAGCCTTAAACTTGCTTGTTCGAGTTCTCTTAAAGACGTAAAAGGTGGAGCAGCCATATCTCGATTATCGTTCAGAAATGTGCCATTTCCTTCAATTTTGAAGCGTAAAGCACCCATTCGATGTTCGTCATATACACCCAACAAATAGTCAGTTTCAAACAAAAGGTTCTCTTCTCGTTGTTCTTGCCGTGCTAAAGCCGCCTCTCTTCTTCGCATTAATAAACGCCCCTCACGGTCAGGAGAAGAATCCATAAAAATACCAAAATTGGGTTTGGTATCATTTAAAAACTGTCTTCCGTTAAAAAATATAAATCGGGGTCAAGCTGAATATAACTGGATTGCAACCATTCTTTGTCATATTCAAAGACAAAAATCTCCTTTCCTCTCATTTGTGTAGCCGAAAGCATACCCATCAAAGTTGGATTTCCTAGTTCTTGCCAATCGGCATAAACTAAAATATTTCTTGCTCTTTGGCTCATTTTTTTACTTTTGGAGCTCGTTTTCTTACTAAAATCTCTGCATCTTGCAGTTTCCTTCCTAAAACATCATCATTAGCAATATTCAAGAAATTCTTTTCTAAGCCGAATACAAAAAGCACATGAAGATATGAACCTATCGCCACACTTGGCATTCCTTTTTCGATTTGCCAAAGTGTCGAACGGCTTATTCCTGCCCTTTCTGCTACTTGTTCGGTGTTCAATTTTCGTCTTAATCGAGCCAATTTAATCTCTTCGCCTAATTGGTCGAGAATCCTTTGGTGACTAGGCAATAGTATCATAATGTTTGATATTTTACACAAATATGTATATAATGTTTATTAAAACATACATTATATTTTAATAACATAAATTGAATTTGAAGAAAAGATTGGACGGGAAGTTGCAAAGTGTTGATTATCACTAAACTATATTCCAATAGTAAAACATTTTGAAAAACATATATTTATGAAATAGTTATTCATTATAAGCTTAGCCTAATATGTTTTTCAGTCTTTATTCTACTGAAACAAGGTCAATTCAAAAAAACTTCTAAATTATCAGTACTTATCACTTTCTTTTTGTGCAGTTGATACGCTTCTACAAACGGAACCGAAAACTTTGCCTTGGTTTTTGGATTCCACTTGAACTAATGTAATTGATATTTCCAGTACAAAGCCTCATTTCGATAGTATGCAACTCTCTCAATATTCGCTAACACTCTTAAAACCATACAGTTGAGAATATTATTAAGCATTTCTAAAAATATATTTTTAACATAGGATAAATTATATGGAAGCTTGTATTGTCCTGAAATAGCTTGACACTAAATATTGCATTGCTATCTAACCTTTAATCATCCTATTCAGAGACTATTTGCTCAAGACAGAATTGTTCACAATTTGAATATTTTTGGAGTTAATTAGTTGTAAATAAGTACAAGTTTGCATAATTTATAATCAGTTGAATATAATAAGAGGTAAAACGGGACTATAAATTAAGGTCAGATTAGAATTACGCTATAAATTAAAAAGAGCCAAATCCTTTAAGGTTTGGCTCCTGCTTTTAAGTAATTTTCGTCGATATAAAATCAATAATAATACTCTTTGTTTTTTTCAATTTCTTTCAAAAATGACTCATAACTGCGTTTTTTCTCTATTTTCGATAAATCCAAGACGTAGAGTTTTTCCACTTGATTTTGAATAATAGTATGCGAATAATATTTTACTTCAAAAATTAATATTGCATCTGTAAAATTAATCATGATTTCAGTACCCAACAGTATTTTGTCAGCTTCCGTTGGTTTGAGCTTCAAGATGCAATCATACAAATTTTGCATAATCAAATGAAAATCAGATTCATTAGATTTAGAAAAATGCTCACGAATTGTATCGAACGCCCAAGGCTCAACTTTAAGTCTCAAAGGTGTTGTATTTTCAATTGCTTTTTTTCTGAAATTAGGCATACTAATAGACATAAAAGATGAATAAATTGAAGTATTCATTGGTTTAGGAATTCATATTACGAAAAAAAGATTTATCAAAAAAACTCTTAACAAGAATCAAGCTTCAACCAGAGAAATAGTAAGCCTATTAACTTATTACTAACCATGAAAAAGCTAACCTAAAAACAAAAATACGTTTGCTCCAAGAAACGAGATATTCTGAAACGGGCATAAAACCAACTGAAGCGGGCAAAATAGTTTATTTACTTCGTAATTCATATTTGAATCCAAAGCAAATAGATGGCAAGACATTGAAAGTATTTTGAGATTTGATGGCATTTGAAATAATGGGTGAAATCTGATTAGTTAAAATATTATCAATCTGTGGTCTATTTGAATTAAAATCGAGCTTTGCTGATTGATTAATTTTATAATCGAAAATAAGTTGTGGCTCAAATAACAACTTTTTTGAAAGTTTAAATCGGCGTCCTAAACTCAATCCGAACATCATTAATGAAATACTTGGCTTCATTGATGTTTCATCTAAAAACTCTTTTCCTCCGAGCAATCGGTTTAAGATTGGATTATTATCTAATTTATCTTCAATTTCACTCAAACGGTCAGATGCAAAAACATTAATAATCGCTCTTGGACTATCAGGGGAGAGTCCTACTTTCATCAATCGTATATGCCCATCAACATAAAACGAATTGGCTTTTTCTTTGAAATGATATTTTAGATTTAAACTATACGAAGTACCTTGTTTTAAATACTCTTTTACATAGATATTTCTTGGGTCAGTATTTTTAGACCCTCTCAGATTTACTAAAAGGTTGGTATGAATCAGTCCGATTTCGCCGCCATAAGACCAATTGTTTAGGCGGTATTCGTAACTGATAAATGATGGTAAAGGCAGGCCGACACCCGCTCCAAGATAGTGCCATTCTTTATCTGGGGTAAAAACAAAAGGTTTTCTCTGGGCAAAACTTGTCTGCCCAGATAGAAAACTCACGATAGTTAGGGTTAATATTATCTTTTTCATTTAATTTCAGCAACTTTTTGTTCAAAATTGTTATTTAGTTGATGGATAAAAGTTATCTGCAAAAATGTACTGATGGTAGCCTTGTCCTAAATTATCACCAACAATATTGTAGTAACATTCATTACCGCCTCCAAAAGGTGATATAATTAGAGGTTCTTTCAGTATTACTTTTTTTAGCGACCATCCATCGGGTAAAGCCGCTGTTGTATCGGGTTTTCCTGATTCCGTTGCGTGCATTACATAATAATTTCCCTTATTGTCGGTCAATTGAAAAATACTATCGGTAAACATTACCGTCTGACATTTTTGGATGGTTTTTATTACCAAATGTCCTTTTTCGGGTTTTAGCATATCGGTTTTTCCACTTACATAATCTACGCAGACTGGTTTTGCCATTTCCACCCAAGTATAATTTTTATATTCACGCTGTTTTATGCAGTCAGCGTCTTTACAGTTTACGTCTGTATTGGGTGAACGATAAAATGCCGTTTTTTGAAAAAGTAAATGGCGGTCAATGTTTTTTGTGTAGGGAAAAGTCGGTTTAAATGCGTCCCATTTGTCTAATGGAATTGGATTTGAACCACCACTAATTACTACTATCATTTCTTTTTGATTGATAATTTCTTTGGCAAAACCGATTTTCTTCCAATTTAACGTATCTGGTAGTTTTGATTTTTCTGTTGAAAAATGTAGTCCAACTTCTTTTGCAGTTTTAAGGCTACAAGAATTCAATAAAAATGTTATTAATAATGTCAATACAGATATATTACGTTTCATTGCCTTTTTTGATGTTTGTAATGTTATATAAAATAATGTGACTACAAAAATGGAAGCGATAATTTTATTTCCTATTTTATTTGATTTTATGTCTTAAAATTTGTAGCCGAAACCTATTCCGTAATTAAATGTTAAAAACGAAGGCGATTTTGTTCTTGTTATTGATGTGCCATTTCCATAGGCAGTTTTTACATCGTTAAACGTAGGAAATGCTCCTAAAAAATCAAAATTAGATATTAGTGCAATTCGTTTGGTCAAATTACTTTTCAACCCAATACTAAACAAATAGCTTGGTGTAATCGTATGCGATGTTTCTGTAATGGAAGTGGCTATATTGGCCAAATTATTTTCGCCAACAACATTTATTTCTGGTGAATAAATATAAGCCAAACCAATCATTGCTTTAGGCATTATCGTCATTTTTTTGGAAACAGGTATTCGATAATATGCACCTACCATTAAAGTATATAATTTCCAATCTTTAGCTGAAATGTTATACTCATAAGACGGATAGGCGGTTTTGGCTACTGATATCAATGCACTTTCATCAATAGGATTGTCATGAAGTCTCAACAAACCCGTAATACCCCAATCATGATTCTTTAAATCTTTACCCCAAAAGAAATCATATTTTTTACCACTTTTCGCAAAACCAGTAGTAGGGTTATTACCATCGGTACTTTTAAAATCTTTTAATGGGATGCTTGAACCTACCGAAATTCCGAAGTAGGAACGTTCGCCATTAGGGACAGGACTTTCCTGTGAAAAAGCCAAAAATCCCAATAGCAAACAATACACTAAGAATATAGTTTTTTTCATTATTTAATTTTCTTTAGTCCAAAAAATTTCTTTGCTCATTATGCCTTTTTTAGCAACGAATTTGATTTTCCTGCCTTCCAGATAGGCTTCACAATTTGCGGTTGTATTTTTAAGAGGATTAGTCAAAATACCAACCCATTTGCCGTTTTGGAAAGTTAAATTCTTTAGCACTTCAACACTTTTACCAGTTGGTTTTCCGATGAAAACAGCACCTGATTTGGTGATTTCGATAATTGTGCCTTCCGCAGATTTCCATTTTCCTGCAAAATTGTCGGTTGCTTTTTGAGCGAATGTGAAACTTGTCGTGAAAAGAATAAAAAATGCAAAAATGAATTTTTTCATTGTTGAAATGTTTTAATTATTGAAATATTATTGCTTCAAATTTTGGGAAAGGTCCATTTGCCCCCCATCAGTATTTTTAGAAAAACGCATTTGTATTTTGTCTACTATCAGATAAACTGTTGGCACTAAAAACAAAGTCAAAAGAAATGAACTCGTTAAGCCGCCGATGATTGCCCAAGCCATACCGTTTTTAAATTCAGACCCTTCGCTCGTGGATAATGCCAAGGGCAACATACCCAAAATCATCGCAAAAGTGGTCATAATGATGGGTCTTAGCCGTTCTTTGCCTGCTTCTATCAAAGCATCAATTACGTTTTTGCCTTCGGCTTTGAGGTGATTGGCAAAATCTACTATCAAAATCCCGTTTTTAGTCACCAACCCCAAGAGCATTATCATACCAATGATGGTAAAAATTGTCAATTGATTCATCGTCAAGGCAATCACTAATAAGGCCCCGATGAGAGCAACGGGTACTGAAAAAATAACTACAAAAGGATAAATCAGACTTTCGTAAAGCGAAACCATGACCATATATACCAAAATAATGGCCAATAAAAGGGCGAAGCCAAGGCTGCTGAAAGCATCGCTTTGGTTCTGGGCATCGCCTTGATATTGAACCTCGATGCCTGCGGGCAGTTGGGTTTTGGCTAATTGTTTTTGGATATCCGAAACGATATTGCCCGACGGTCGCCCAACGGCAGATGAGGTAATGGTGATAGAATTTTGGCGATTGGTGCGTTGTAATATAGCCTGACCAACAACTTCTTTTATATTCGCAACTTGATAAAGACGCACTAACTCACCTTTGTTATTGGACAAAGCGAGGTTTTTTACATCGTCAATACTTTGTTTATCAAAATTATCCAAACTGACTTGAATCCCGTAAGTTTCACCCCCCTCAGTAAAATCGGTCTTATTATTGCCACTAAATGCCAACTGAATGGATTGATTGACATCGGGGATTGTCAAACCCATGCGTGCCAACATATCTCTATCAGGTTGGATTTGTATCTGTTTTTTCACGCCTTTTGTACTGAAACGCACATAGTCTGTTCCCGCCGTTTGCAACACAATGTCTTTGATTTTTACAGCAGATTGATAAACTTCCTCGGATTTTGAGCCTTTTACAACGATTTGAATAGGCGAATTGGTAGAACCCGTGATACCTGTCGGAATAACCGTAGCTTGCAATCCAGGGATTTTTTCTATTTCATCACGTATCATCGTGCCGAATTGGTCAGTTGTGATTTTCCGTTCTGTTTTATTCACGAGCGTAACCGCAATTTCTCCTTGATTGCTATTGGCTGCACCCAATCCTACACCACTTAATTGTGTACCAACCAAAGTATAAGCATTGATAACTTCGGGGTGTTTCAGCACCATTTCTTCGGCTTGTTTGAGGGCTAAATTGGTTTGGTAAACGGGCGACGTGGCTTCCATTTCCAATTTTATACTCATTTCGCCTCTGTCACTCGTTCCTGCAAACGAAGCACCGATAAATCCTTTGGGAATCAATGCCATTGACCCAACCAAAAGTGCGATAACAAGTATCAAAAGGTATCGTTTGTGAAACAAAACCCAATGCAGCATTTCGCCATATCCATCTTTTATTTTATCCAAAAATCTTTCAAAAGCCATGATAAACCGACCCCACAAGGTTTCTTTCGTCAAATGTTCCAATTTAGCAAAACGAGAAGCCAGCATAGGTGTAAGTGTGAACGCCACCAACAAACTCATGAGCGTAGAAACGACCACAACGATTGAAAATTCTTTCAAAATATTGCCAATCAAACCACCTGTAAATGCCATGGGCAGGAACACCACAACGTCCACCAACGTAATCGCAACGGCTGTAAAACCAATTTCGTCACGACCGTCTAAGGCAGCTTGTGCTTTGTTTTTGCCCATTTCGAGGTGTCGGAAAATATTTTCTAAAACCACTATACTATCATCAACCAGAATACCGACGACCAAGGAAAGTCCCAATAAAGTCATCAAATTGAGCGAAAAACCCATGACAGACATCACAATAAAAGTCGGTATCATCGCCGACGGAATGGCGATTAAAACAAACAAAGAACTCCGCAAACTGTGTAAAAACAACAACATAACAAAGCCAACAATGAGTATGGCTAAAAACAAATCATGGATAACCGCATCGGCAGAAGCCAAAGTATAAATGGATTGGTCGGAGGCAATTTGATAGTCAAATTTCTTACTGGCGTAAGTCGTTTTGATTGTTTTTAATTTATCCTTTACCTCTTTACTAACTTTTACGGCATTGGCATCGTTGGTTTTGAATATCTGAATACCAATTCCGCTTTTGCCATTGTTGCGGTTCAATGTGGTGATTTTTTGTTGGGCATCGCTGATTTTTGCCACGTCCGACAATAAAACCTTGCTGCCAAAACCATTGTCTTTAATAACCAATTGACTAAGGGTCGAAAGGCTTGAAAGACTTGCATCTATTTTCAATGATAGATTGGCATCTTGATTTGTGATATTGCCCGCAGGATATGATTTATTGCTGCTCGCAATGATTTGATAAACCTGTTTGGGAGATAGTTTATAGGTTTGCAGCTTGTCATTCAATAGTTTAACCTCAATTTCACGTTTTTGACCGCCAATAATATTGATTTGACCAACACCTTGCACATTGCTGATTTGCGGTTTTATGTCTTTATTTATCAAGTCAAAAAGTTCTTTATCCGATATTTGTGCGGTTACTGTCAAATTCAAAATCGCAAATTGGTCGGTGCTGTATCTGTTCACCACGGGTTCGTTGGCATCTTCGGGCAAATTGGCTTTGATTTGGCTCACATTACGCTCAACATCTTGTTGTGCTGCCACATCGCTCACGCCCGATTTGAGTTCAATTTTAATAGAAGATACGTTTTGCATAGAGGTTGAGGTAATGATATTCACACCTTCCACCGTACTAATTGCATCTTCAATCTGCTTGGTGATACTGCTTTCGATTTCATCTGGCGATGCTCCTGGATAAGTCGTTTGCACATTCAAAACACCCGCCGAAAATGAAGGCAACAGGTTGTAATTTAAGTCCAAATAGCTGATAATCCCGAACAATATCAAAGCAATAAAGACGGTAGAAATCAAAAGCGGTCTTTTTATAGATATTTCAGTTATTGACATTTTAAGCAGTATTTTAATTTAAAACAGCGACATTACTGCCTTCTTTGATGTTAATTTGCCCATTTGTTATGACTTTTTCGCCCTCGTTCAAACCCGATAAAACTTCTACTTTATCATAAAGTGTTAACCCTATTTTAATGATTTTCCCAACAGCTTTGCCTTGTTCAAGGACATAAACGAAAGGCTCGGCATGGTCAAGTACCAAGGCTGTTTTAGGTATTTGTAGCACATTTTCTTTTTTCGATGTGCCGAAACTGGCGAACATATCTGTCCCTGCTTTGAGAGATACCCCCTCATTATTGGTGAGCAATAAATCCACTTGGTAGTTGTGGTTCGCATCTGCTTTTGGGCTTATGAAAATGATTTTTCCCGTAAAGTTTTTATCAGGAAAAAAAGTAGAAGTCAAAACACCCACTTGCCCCGTTTTGAGTTGATACACCTTGCTTTGTTCCACAAAAACACTGGCTTTTAAATTGCCAATATTTGTAATGCTTGCAATCACTACCCCAGGATTTGTAAACTCGCCTTGTTTGATGTTTTTAGCTGAAATAGTACCGCTCAAAGGTGTAATAATATTGGCGTTGGCTATTTGTTGCTTGATGAGTTCAATCTGGGCAGTTGCATTATCATAGCTGTTTTTGGCATTTTCAAGCGTATTTATAGCATTATCATAAGCGTTTTTGGCATTAATCATATTGACTTCAAGCCCAGCTTTATTTTCATAAAGTTCTTTTGCTCGCTCGTAATCTGCGGTCAGTTTATTCAAATTTATTTCAGCCGATTTTTTATTGGTTTCAACAGTTTTGAGGTTAATTTGAGCCGTTTTCAAATTAATTTCTTGCAAACGAGTGTCAATTTTTCCGACAACCTGTCCTTTGATCACTTGTTGTCCCAATTCAAGGTTCAAACTGCTGACGATGCCACTCGTTTGAGCCGAAATATTGCCTTCGTCAAAGGCTTTGAGTGTTGCGGGGAATATTGCATTTTCGTCCAACGAACCAAAAGCAACGCTCGCCACAGACACTGCAACAGCTGTATTAGACCTATCAACAGGTGTATTATTTTTGTCAATTTCCTTCTTATTTTTAAACAAGGTAAACCCAATGACTGCCGCAACGCCAAGGACAGCGATAATGCCGATGATTTTTGACATCTTATTATTCATTCTATTTTTTATTTTAATTCATTTAGAAATGAGAGTAACGAGCCTTTTGATTTTTGATAATTCAGCTGGGTTATCATCAAATTATAAAGGCTGTTGAGGTAGTTGTTTTGCGTGTTTTTGTACGCATTATCATCGTTCAGATAATCCGATACTGATGCCACACCTTTTTGATATTGAAAATTGGTAACATCTGAAAGGCTCTTAGCAAGGGTCATATTGTCCTTGCTCGATTTGAAATTTGAGTAGGCTGTGATAACCGATGTATGGGCATTTTGATAACGCAAAACCAAATTGTTTCTATTGATTTGATAATTTCTTATATCATTATCTAAATTCAATTTGGCTTCATCAATTAGACTTTTACGCTTCAAACCAGTGAAAATCGGCATATTTACCGACAAACCGACATAAGAAAACCCAGACCAATTGTCAAAAGCCTTGCTGAAATCATTGTTCAAAGCCTGAGTTCCAAACTTGCCAAAAATGGTAACAACAGGTAAAAAAGTCGCTTTTTTAGCATCCAAATTGATGCGTTCTAAAGCAATTTGCTTGTCGCTCAATTTCATTTCCAATAAATCAGAAGTATTAAAATTGTTCTCTGCAACAGGCTTTGCAAAAGACTCATAATCCTGATTGTCCTTGATTGTCAATGGCTCATCAAGCGGCATACCGATTGTGTTTTTAAGTGACATTAAAGCCATGTTTTCTTTTGAAACAACGTCTTCGATTTGGTAATTTGTTGTGTTTAAACTGACCAAAATACGGTCATAATCTTTTTGGAAAGCCACGCCGAGTTTCACCTGTTTTTCAAGCGTTTTGAGCAATCCTTCATATTTCAGCTTGTTATTGAGGAGCGTTTTTTGTTGTTCTTGCAGCATTAAGACTTGATAATAAGCGACCGAAGCATTGTAGGCGATTTCTTCTCGGTTTTGCTCTTTTTGCAGTTGTGTAAGCTCTTGATAAGGTTTATTCGCTTTTATACCTTCCAATTTTGATTTATCAAAAACCGTTTGTGTAAAATCAAAAGCCGCATTGGTATTGAATTGTGTACCGAATTGCACCGCTTTTTCGGTCGGACCCGCCACACCCGCAGGCAGGATTGTAGTTTGCAATTTGAAATTGTCCACAAACGTTGCAGCACTATTTATTTGTGGTAAATAACCCGAAAGGGCTTGTTTACCCTTCTCTTTTGCAATCAAAACGTTGTTTTCACTGACCCTCAAAGATGGGTGTTTGTTTAGGCTGTAATTAACACAATCGGTCAATGAAAAAACCTGTTGTGCCTGTAACGCCGTACTAAAACTTATGACAAATAAGATACTTAGTCTGAACTTCATTTTGCGTGCCGTAATTTTTAATTATGGCACAAATTTGAATTGACTGTTGTTGGGAAGCTCTGTGAAAATGGGTGAATTGAACAAATTGGGGATTGAATTGAACACAGTATTGAAAGCTATTCTTTTACCCTTTTTCCACCCAACTCAAAAAAGGTGATACTTTCAATCGACTTACAATCGCTTTTTCAGGCGTATCAATACTTAAATGAGCCACCACTTTTCGATTAAAATACGTTTCAATTTCTTTGACAGCTTTTCGATTGATAAGCATTTGGCGATTAATTCTGAAAAATTGTTGAGGCGATATGACGTTTTCAATCTCATCAAGTGTTTTAGAAACGATGTGTTTTTCTCCTTTAAAGTTGAACAGATAGACCACTTCGTTATCTAAATAGGCAAGAGCAATATCGGACACTAAAACTGGGTACATTTTGTCCCGAAAACGGACTAAAAAACTCGTTTGATAGGCTATGTTTTTTGATAACAAGTCTTTTATTTGGTTTATTGGATTAGTGGCAAACTTATTTTTCAGTTGTTCGATTTTAGCAATGGCTTTTTCAATATCGTTTTCTTTGACTGGCTTCAAAATATAGTCAATTCCATTATTTTTGAAGGCTTTTAGGGTAAAACTGTCATAAGCCGTGCAGAAAACAACAGGAATTGTCACTTCAATTTGTTCAAATATTTCAAAACTTTCGCCATCAGCCAATTGTATATCCATGAAAATTAAGTCCAATTTAGCCTGATTTTTTTGCAAATAATTGACCGAATCTTCGATGCTATCGCAAATATTCGCCACCAAATACTGTGGATGTTGTTCTATAAATTCTTTTAACAGC
>Ga0247831_1004813_pt1 | contig 17556 bp, 14 predicted proteins | sample LaCruzMarch2015__9_FD_192406 | JGI IMG/M metagenome (GOLD analysis project Ga0247831, IMG submission 192406) | Freshwater microbial communities from meromictic Lake La Cruz, Castile-La Mancha, Spain - LaCruzMarch2015_1m | ecosystem: Environmental > Aquatic > Freshwater > Lake | place: Spain... | reverse complement strand
CGCGCCCTGCTCGCCCGTCGCGTGCTGGAGTCCGGCCTGAGCGTGCGTGCCACCGAGGCGCTGGTGCAGGCGAAGAAAAATCTCGCCGCCACGCCGGCTCCCGGCGCCGCGCGTTCCGGCCGCCGCGTGAACGCCGCCGATTCGGTCGCCATCGCCGGCATCGAGAAACGCCTGACCTCCCACCTCGGCGCCCGCGTCGCGGTCCAGCATGCCGGCAAGAAGGGTCGCATCGTCATCCCCTACGCCGGCAACGACGACCTGCAGCGCATTCTGGAGAAGCTCGGCATAGAACTCTGAGCGCCGCCACCGCGCCCCTTTCGCCTTGGCCAATCTCCCGACGGATCACGCCGCTCGCGTCCTGAATCAGGCCGGCGGCGTGCTGTCCGATGCCGTCGATTATCTTCGGCTCGATCCCATTCCGCCGGTTTTACGACAGTTAAGGCACTACAGCCGGCCGTTGCTGCGCGCGGATTTACTGGCCGGGGCGACCGTGGCCCTGGTCTCCATCCCGCAGGCGGTTGGCTTTGCCCTCATCGCCGGTCTGCCGCCCGAGATGGTGATCATGAGCGTGGTGGTGGGCGGTTTTCTGGCCGCTCTTTTCAGCACCTCGCGTCACTTGGTCTTCGGTCCGACCAATTCGATCAGCCTGCTCATGGCGAGTGCCATCGCCACCTTGCCCGCCGTCGGCCTGACTGCCCCCGCCCTGGCGCTGGTCATGGCGTTTCTGATTGGTTTTTTTCAACTTGTGGCCGGCTTTGCCAAGCTGGGCAAACTCACCCAGTTCGTGTCGCGCGCGGTGATCATCGGCTACGGCACCGCCATCGGCATCCTGCTGGCGGTCGGGCAACTGCCCAATCTGTTGGGGGCGCCTTCCACCCGGGGCAACCTGTTTGCCTCGCTCGAGGGCACGGTGGGGCATCTGTTGACGCAGGAATTCAATCCCTACGCGGTCGCCATCGGCGTGGTCACGCTGCTGCTCTTTCATGTGTTGGAGCGCCTCGCCCGCTGGGTTCCGGCGGAGTTGCTGGGGCTGGTATTGGTATCGTTGTTTGCCCGCTGGGTAGGACTGGATGCTCTCGGGGTCCGCACGCTGGCCGGCGAGGGCGAGCTCGCCGGTTCGCTACCGTCCTTCATCGGTCTGCCCTTTGGGGATGCCAGCCTCTCCGCCGTGCCCGCGCTGATGGGCACGGCGCTCGCCATCGCGCTACTCGGCATGCTCGAAGCGATCGCAATCGGCAAGACCCTGGCCGCCCGCTCGGGGCAGGCCTTCAACCCGAATCAGGAACTTATGGCCATGGGCCTGGCCAATGTCGGCTGTGCCGCCTTCGGCGCCATGCCCGGCTCGGCCTCCTTTGCCCGCTCGGCCACCAATATTCAGAGCGGAGCACGCACCCAGATTGCCGCCCTTTTGAGCAGTGGCATGGTCTTGGCCGGCCTGTTTTTAGTCGCCCCGTTGATCAATTTCCTGCCCGTGCCCGCCCTCGCCGCCCACCTCATGCGCATCGGGCTAAAGATGATCAACCGCGAGCAGCTCCGCATCGCGTGGCGCGCGACCCGCTCGGACGCTATCGTTCTGGCGGTGACGTTGTTATCCGCGTTTATCTTCAAGCTGGATGCCGCTATTTACATCGGCCTGGGTCTCTCGCTGGCGCTTTTTCTAAATAAGGCCAGCGCGCCTTCCCTGGTCGAGTATGGGTTCAACTCCGACGGGCAGCTCGCGCAACTGGATGCCCCCCGGGACCGGGCTGATGCCGCGATTTCCATCGTGCACGTGGAGGGGGAATTGTTTTTCGGAGCGGCCGATCTTTTCCAGGATCAGGTGCGTCATCTGGCCGGGGATGGAGGTATCCGCGTGGTCATCCTGCGCATGAAAAACGCCCGCCACCTCGATGCCACCTCGGTGCTTTCCCTGCTCCAGTTGCATGAGTCGCTCAAAAAATCGGGCCGGCATCTGCTGATCAGTGGCATCAATCCCGACGTGGAACGCGTTTTGCGGCGCAGTGGTGCATGGACGACCATCGGGACGGATAACATCTTTCCGGCTGAGGCCAATCTGACCATGAGCACGAAGAAGGCCTTGCTCCGTGCCAAAAAACTCCTCGCTGCTGACGGCGCGTCCTCCCGGGCTGACGTGCGTATCTTCTACGACCGCAGCCGGGCGGAGAATCAGACCACGCCCGCCTCCGGACCTGCGGGGCATATTGACGATTACATGATTTAGTGCCCCGTCAGGGATACAGCTTGAATAAACCTAACCGGATGGAGGATGGCCGCCCAAAGCCTCAAATGACGCAATAAAGGCAGAAACATGAAATACTGGGTATGATTTCACGTTTCTGCGTTTTTTGGCGGCCAATGACTTTTTAAAGGAACTTGCATGGCGGGACTACTAGCCTGTCATGCCCGCAGGTCTCCCGGTGCTCGCCATTGACAAAATGACTGGGGCCGGGTGCTTTCATCCCTTTTATCCCTGTTCCCATGTCTATCGTCATCTGGCTGCTCACCTTCGTGCTCGTTCTTCTCTCGGTCTTTCTGGTGCTCATCGTGCTCGCCCAGAAGTCCAAGTCCGATGGTGGCGTGGGCGCCGCGCTCGGCGGCGGTATGACCGAGGCAACCTTCGGCGCTGAATCCGGGAACGTGCTCGCGACGATGACTCGTAACGGCGCGATCGCCTTCTTCGTCCTCAGTTTCGGCCTCTACCTCGCGCACATTGCCCGCGAGAAATCCGCCCGCGCGGAGTCCATCCTTCCTAAGATCGAAGTCCCCGCGACCCCGGCTGCGGCCGTCACCCCCGCCGCAGTTTCCGCCCCCTCGGTCGAGCCTGTTCCGGCCGCCTCCATTTCCTTGCCCTCGGCAAGCACACCCGCCGCTGCCCAAGCTCCGGTGGAACCGGCGAAGTAATCTTCGGGTCTATCCGCGCGTGGCCTGCCACCGCTTCACCTCTCCCTGGCAGACGGTTTTCACCGTCTGCCTTTTCTTTGGTCTCGTGCTGGGGCCCGGCGCCCCTGGCCTGGCCCCGGCATGCGCCCAGTCGCGGCTGAACCGTCCGCCGCCCCGCTACCTGCAACTTTCCCCGCCTGATCAGAAAGAGGGCGCGGAGATCTTGCGTGGCCTGCGTGCGGCCGGACCGGCGGGTCAATACTACTTGGAGTTCGAGCTGAGGGTGCTGCCCCGGCGGGGCGAGGAAATGCGCGTGCCGGGTCGCCTCTGGGGCGGACGCAATCGTGAGGGCCCGATCAGCCGGCTCGCCTTAAAAATCGCCTCCGGCCCCGAGGGCGAGAGCACGGAGCGCCGTATCCTGGTGCAGGGTGGGGCTCGGCCCGCTGCGTGGGCTTGGCCGGCGGGCACGGGGTCCACCATCGAGCTGGATGAAGCGGCTTTATTCAGCCCGCTGGCCGGGACAGATTTGTCGGCTTTTGATCTGCAGATGCCCTTTCTTTATTGGCCGGACTTCGTCTACGAAGGGACCACCCGCCTCCAAGACCGGCCGGCGGACACCTTTCTCCTCTATCCGCCCGCCTCCCTCGCCAAGCGCCGCCCGGACCTGGTCGCCATGCGCGTCTATCTGGATCCGCAATACCATGCGCTCGTCCAGGCCGAGCAGCTCGGGGAAGGAGAGCGGGTGCTTAAATCTTTCCGCGTGGTGAGCCTGCGCAAAATCGGCGAAAACTGGATCGTGCGCTCGGTCGAACTGCGCGACGAGGCCACCCGCAACAAGACGCGTTTTTTTGTGACGGCCGCCGCCCTCGGTTTGGATTTTTCCGGCCCGGTTTTTGATCCCGGCGGACTCTCCTCCGCCCTCACGCCGCCCGCCAATTTAACTCGTCTGGCGGAGTAGGGGCCGGACGTCGCGAAACCGGTTCCCCTCTAGGCTCGCCAGTCGCGCGTCGTTCCTCCGGATTTTTGCCATCATGAAAATCTACTTCCTGGGCGTGTGCGGCACGGCGATGGGCAATGCGGCGCTGCTCGCGCGGGCTGCCGGCCACGAGGTTTCCGGTTCGGATACCGGAGTCTACCCGCCCATGAGCACGGTCCTAGCCGCCGCGGGTATCACGCTGCACGAGGGCTACGATCCCGTCCGCCTCGAACGGCTCGCTCCCGATCTGGTGGTGGTTGGCAACGCCCTTTCCCGAGGAAACCCCGAGGTCGAATGGCTGCTCGACACCCGTGCCCTGCGCTTCACCTCCTTGCCTGCTCTCTTGCACGACATCGTGCTGTCGGGCCGGAAAAACATCGTGGTGTGCGGCACCCACGGCAAGACCACCACCACCGCTATGGCGGCCTATCTCTTGCGCGAAAATGGCCGCGACCCCGGCTTTCTCATCGGCGGCGTGCCTCTCGATCCCCCGGTGGGCAATCACCTCGGAGCTGCGGCGGATCCGTTTGTGATCGAGGGCGACGAGTATGACTCGGCGTTTTTCGACAAGCGCTCAAAGTTTATCCATTACGCGCCGCACGTCGCGGTGCTGAATAATCTGGAATTCGACCATGCGGATATCTTTCGCGACCTCGCCGACGTCCAGCGCACCTTTGCCCACCTCACGCGCATCGTGCCGCGCAACGGCTGGGTCGTGCTCAACGGCGACGACGACAACCTCCGCGCGCTCGGTCCGCTGCCGTGGACTCGCGTGGTGCGGGTTGGCGTGGGGGCGGAGAACGAGGTGCGGATTGAAAACTTCACGGAGGATCCGCAAGGCGCCCGTTTCACCTTGAGCTGGTCCGGCCGCCCTTGGGGCGAGGTGCAGTGGGATCTAGCAGGGGGCTTCAATGCCCGCAATGCCGCCATGGCGGCGACCGCCGTGGCCCTCGCCCTGGGCGGCCCCGGGAGCGTCTCGCTCGCTCCGCTGGCCCGCTTTCGCGGCGTGAAGCGCCGCCAGGAGAAACTGGTAGCGGGGCCGGGCCTGACCGTGATCGAGGACTTTGGCCATCATCCGACCGCTTTGGCCGAGACGCTGAGCAGCCTCCGCCAGCGCCACCCGGGTGCACTGCTCACGGCCGTGTTTGAGCCGCGCAGCAACACCGCCCGGACCAAGACCCTGCAGGCCGGCTTTATGCGTGCGCTGGCCCTTGCCGACGAGGTCTTCATCGGGGCGATCAACCGCGCGGACAAGCTCAAGGCGGACGAGCGTTTCGACGTGGATGCGGTGCTCGAGCACCTCGAAGTGCAGGGCGTCTCCGCGGCCAGCGGAGCGTCGAATGCGGAGGTGCTGGAAAAACTCGTGGCGGCCACCCTGGGGGTGGACGCGGGCTTGGCTGGCCGCGCGCGGGTCGTGGTGTTTTTTTCCAACGGCAGCTTCGATGGCATCATCGCCGCCTATGCGGCCAAGGCCGTCTAGAGGGGGGCAGCGCCCGGAGCAAAACCCAGGCTTGTTGCGCCTTGCCCGGCCCGGTAGGTTTCGCCGGATGCGTCACCCCGCGCGGCAGCTTTTGGTTTTGGCTTTTCTGGCGATTGCCTCGTTCGCACGCGCGGCCGTGTTTTACGTTGCGCCGGCCGGCAGTGATACCGGCGACGGCTCCGAAAGCCGTCCGTTTGCCACCCTCATGCGGGCCCAAGGAGCTGCCTCGGCCGGAGATACCGTGCTCCTGCGCGGCGGCACTTACACGCTTACCAATCTGCATATCACGGCGGATGACGGGCTCTATGTTTATGTGAACGACTTCACCAAACCGGGCGTCGCTTACCTCGCTTATGAGGGTGAGACACCGGTGTTTGATTTCTCCCAAGTCCGCCCTGCCGCCCGGCGGATCACCGCATTTTTTATTCGCACCAATGACCTCGTGTTTCGCGGCTTCCACGTCGTGGGCGTGCAAGTCGTCATCCGCACGGGCGAGGCCACCAACACCCAGTCGGAGAACTTCCGCATTCGCAACGGCAGCCGTAATCGCCTCGAACGTCTGGTCCTGCGCGATGGCATGGGTATCGGCGTTTACATCATCAACACCAGCGCCGATAATCTCATCCTAAATTGCGACGCCTATAACAACGCCGGCTTGGACAGTCTCTCGATGGGCAATGTCGACGGGTTTGGCTCCCATACCACGGTGGGCGGGACCGGGAATGTCTTCCGCGGCTGCCGGGCCTGGCTGAATAGCGACGATGGCTTTGATCTCATCAATTGTGCCGCTCCGGTCCTGATTGATCATTGCTGGGCTGCGTTCAGCGGTTACCGCAATGCCGCTCTGCAGTCGGGGGGGGACGGGAACGGCTTCAAGGCCGGCGGCTACGGGCGCAACGGCTCCACGCTGCCGGCCGTGATCCCGCGGCACGTGGTCCGCAGCAGCCTTGCCATCCATAACCGTGCCTCCGGGTTCTACGCGAATCACCACCCCGGGGGCTTGGATTTTTGGCAAAATACCGCCTACCGGAATGCCACCAATTTCAACTTTCTGAACGTTCTCGCCGACAACCTAACCGACGTCCCCGGTTATGGACACAGCATCAAGAACAACCTCAGCCACGCGCCGCGCTCCGGTGCGGTCGCCCAGCTCGACGCCGCAGCCTGTGCTGTCGCCGCAAATACGTTCACGCTTCCGCTCACGGTGACCGATGCTGATTTTCTATTTACCACCACGGATACCACCGCCTTGCGCGCGGCCCTCTCCGCCCCCCGGGGCGCGGATGGTTCCCTGCCGGAGCTGCGCCTGCTGCGCCTCCGGGCCGGGAGCCAGCTCGTGGATCGCGGGGTCGATCTGGCGTTGCCCTTTTATCGCTCCGCACCCGACCTGGGTTGCTTTGAACTGACGCCCTTCCAGGACTGGATCGGGGCTCGTCAGTCCGGCGTGGTGGATCCCGCTCGCCTGGGTGAAACGGCCGATCCTGACGCCGATGGTGTCGCCAACCTGCTGGAGTATTTCGCGGGTTCCGACCCGCTGGTGCCGGATGCCCCTGCTCCGATCACGCTCAAGGCAAGCGAGGCGGGCGGCATTCACCTCACTGTCCGCCGGCAGAAGCTGGCGGCGGGCATATCCCACCGGGTGGAGCATTCCATCAACCTCGCCACCTGGTCGGTTTCTGCGGTCGAACTGGCCGTTGAGCAGGACTTGGCGAGCCACGTCCTGCTCGGCGCCGAGATCCCGTTGTCTTTGGCCGCGGGCTTCTGGCGGCTGAGGGTGAGCTGCCTCTCGCCTTGAACCGGCCGGGCTCAGGCCTGGAACCGGCTAGCGATGAGGGCGGTGAGGGCGGCGTGCACGTCCTCGTTCTCGAGCTTGTTTAGAACCTCCTCGAAAAATGCCGTCACTAGCAGGCGGCGGGCGGCGGTGGGGGCGATGCCGCGGGCCTGGAGGTAAAACTCCTGCTCGGCGTCGATGCGCGCGCTGGTGCTGCCGTGGCTGCACTTCACGTCGTTGGCCTGGATCTCGAGACCGGGCAGGCTGTGGGCCTCGGCCTCGTCGCTCAGCATCAGGTTGCGGTTCTTTTGATAGGCGTCGGTTTTCTGCGCGTCGGGCTCGACGATGATGAGGCCGGAGAAGATCGTCTTCGCGGTGTCGAGCAGGGCGTTTTTGTAGAGCAGGTTGGAGGTGGTATGCGGCGCCACGTGGGTCTGCAGCGTGCGCTGGTCGAACTCGCGGTCGCCGTCGGCCACGGTGAGGGCGAGCATCTCGGAGTGGGCGCCGGGGCCGAGCAGGCGGGAGTGCGACTCGTGGCGGGCCTGGCGGCCGCCGAGGTGGAGGTTAAGCGAGAGCACGCGGGCATCGCGCTCGGCGGCGATGCTGTTGATTTGGAACGCGAGGGTTTCGCGACTCCAGTGCTGGGCGCCGATGTAGGTGAGTTGTGCGCCCTCGGCGGCGTGAAGGTCGTTTACGCCGGAGACGAGCTGACGCTCGGAGGTGGCGCCGCCGGAGACGAAGAATTCAACCAGCGTGGCCTTCGCGCGCGGGCCCAGCACCACGAGGGTGTGAGGGAAGGCGGCGACGTTTTGGCCGGTGAGGGTGTGCTGGACGACGAAGGGAAGGGCGATCTCGACATCGGCGGGCACGTAGAGGAACGCGCCGGTGGCGGTCAGGGCGGTGTTCAGTGCTACGAATTTCTCGGAGCCGAGGTTGGCGGGATGCTTTTGGAAATAGCTGCGCACGAGGTCGCCGTGCTCGCGTAGGGCCTCGTCCAGCGGGGCGAATATCACGCCGCGGGCGGCGAGTTCGGCCGGCACGGTGCTGTGCGCCACCACCTGGCGGTTGGAAAACACGATCTCCGCCGTCTCGGGAAAGGTGATGTGGTTGGGGATGCGCAGCGCGGGATCCTCGGGTAGGGTGAAGCCGGCGAGGTGGAGGCCCTTGAGATCGGAGAAGCGCCAAGTCTCGTCGGTGCGGGACGGGAGGGGCAGGGCGGTGAACTGGTTCCAAGCGGCCTTCTTGGCCTCCAGCCACCAGGCGGGCAGGTAGGCGCGCTGGGAGAGGTGCTGGGCGAAGCGGGTGGAATCGAGGCCCTCGGCGGGCGTGGTGGAGGAGGACGGAGCGGGAACGGACATAGCGGAAGATTTGTCGAAGGTCTGAAGGTCTAAGGTCGAAGGTCGAGTGCGACGGCGGCTGGGGCCGCCGCAGGGGAAGGTCGGTAAGGGGAAGGCGCGAAGCGCGGTGGCGACTTTCGACGTGGGACCTTCCGACTTTCGACCGGTCGGTCGGCGTCAGCCGACCGACCCTTCCATCTCGAGGTCGATGAGGCGTTTTAGTTCGACGCTGTATTCCATGGGGAACTGGCGGACGAGGTCATTGACGAACCCGTTCACCGCGAGGCTCATCGCCTGGGCCTCGGTGAGGCCGCGTTGCTGCATGTAGAAAATCATGTCTTCGCTGACTTTCGACACACTGGCCTCGTGCTGGACGGCGTGGGTGTCGCCGCGCACCACGATGGCGGGGTAGGTATCGGTGCGGCTGTTGGTGTTGATGAGCAGGGCGTCGCACTCGGTGTTGTTCTTGCAACCCTTCAGGTGTTTCGGGATGTGGACGACGCCGCGGTAGGTGGAGCGGCCCTGGCCGACGCTGATCGATTTCGCCACGATGACGGAGGTGGTGTCGTCGGCGGCGTGGATCATCTTCGCGCCGGTGTCCTGGTGCTGGCCGTCGTTGGCGAGGGCGATGGAGATCACTTCGCCGCGGGCGCGCTTCCCCTTTAGGATCACGCCGGGATACTTCATGGTCAGGCGGCTGCCGATATTGCAATCGATCCACTTCACCTCGGCGTCCTCCATCGCGATGGCGCGTTTGGTGACGAGATTGAAGACGTTGTTGGCCCAGTTCTGGACGGTGATGTATTGGATTTTCGCGCCCTTGAGGGCGACGAGTTCGACCACGGCGGAGTGCAAGGTCGAGGTGGAGAATTTGGGTGCGGTGCAGCCTTCCATGTAGGTGACCTCGGCGCCTTCGTCGGCGATGATGAGGGTGCGTTCGAACTGGCCGAAGTTTTCCGCGTTGATGCGGAAGTAGGCCTGGAGGGGCATGGCCACCTTCACGCCCTTGGGCACGTAGATGAAAGAGCCGCCGGAAAACACGGCGCTATTGAGGGCGGAGAACTTGTTGTCGCCGGTGGGGATGACCTTGCCGAACCACTTCTTGAACAGCTCGGGATGCTCGCGGAGGGCCTCGGTGGAGTTGCAGAAAATCACGCCCTGCTTGGCGACGATGTCCTTGACGTTGGAATACGCGGCCTCGCTGTCGAACTGGGCCTCGACGCCGGCGAGGAACTTGCGCTCCTGCTCGGGAATGCCGAGGCGCTCGAAGGTCTTTTTAATGTCGTCCGGCACTTCGTCCCAAGTGCGCTTCGGCTTGGTGCCTTGCGAAAGGTAGTAGCGGATTTTGTCGAAATCGATGTTCTCCAGATCCTTGGTTGCCCAGTGGGTGGGCATGGGCTTGGCGAGGAAGGTCTGGTAGGCCTTGAGGCGGAAATCGAGGATCCAGTCGGCCTCTTTTTTGACCGAGGAGATGTAGCGGATGACGTCTTCGCTAAGGCCGTTGCCGGCGTCGAACTCGTATTTGACGTCGTAGGTGAAGTCGCCGGCGGACTGGTCGATGCCGACGGTGGGGTTTTCCACGGCGGTGGCTTCGGCGGCGGGCGAGTCGAGCTCGGGCGCGGCGAGGGTGTCGGTGGGAGGCTGCATGTTTTTAAAGTTTGAAGGAGACGTTTAAGTTGAAGGGAGGAGTGCCGGGGCGGAGGGGGGGCGTGTCGCGGAGGGTTTGGTTTTACCTTTACCTTTTTTCTTCAACTTCGAGCCCGGCTGCGCCGGCCTCAGACGGCGGCGAGCTCCTGTTTTACCCAGTCGTAGCCCTTGGCCTCGAGTTCGAGGGCGAGGGACTTGTCGCCGGACTTTACGATGCGGCCGTCATACATGACGTGCACGTAATCGGGGACAATGTAGTCGAGCAGGCGCTGGTAATGGGTGATCAGGAGGACGCCGAGCTTGTCGCCGCGCATGGCTTCGACGCCTTCGGCGACAATGCGGAGGGCGTCGATATCGAGGCCCGAGTCGGTCTCGTCCATCAGGGCGAAAGTGGGTTCGAGCATGGCCATCTGGAGGATCTCGCAGCGTTTCTTTTCGCCGCCAGAGAAGCCCTCGTTGACCGAACGGGAGGTGAACTTCCGGTCGATCTTGAGCATATCCATCTTGGAGTAGAGGTGTTTATAGTAGGCGGTGGCGTCCAGCTCCTCGCCCTCGGCGAGGCGGGCCTGGACGGCGGCACGGAGGAAATTGGCGATGGAGACGCCGGGGATCTCGCTCGGGTATTGGAAGGCAAGGAAGAGGCCGGCGCGGGCGCGCTCGTCGGGCTCCATTGCGATGATGGATTTGCCCTCGAGGATGACGTCGCCGGAGGTGATGACGTAATCGGGGTGGCCGGCGATGGCTTTGGAGAGAGTGGATTTACCGGTGCCGTTTGGCCCCATGATGGCGTGCACCTCGCCGGTGCGGATCGTCAGGTTTAGGCCTTTGACGATGGGCTTGTCGGGGGTCGCGGCGAGGGCGACGAACAGATCGCGGATTTCGAGGGAGGGCATGAGAAAAGTTTAAGCGGGAAAATGAAGTTAAAGGGAAAAGTGAAGAAGGAGCTGCGACATTGAAGCTGCGGGATGGTGTCGGTGGGGACGGTGGCGGGCAGGGTCTTAACCGGGATCTTTTGGCTGCGACTCCGCCGGCGCGTGCGCGGGAGCTTGGCCGTGGAAGGTGATTTCGACCGTCTTGGCGTCGTAGCCGGCGGGCAGGACGCTGCGCACGTGGGCCAGCACCTCGGGAGGGAGGGGGATATCGTAGGTCGCGCCGGTGGTTTCGTCGTGGAAGTGGGCGTGGGGGTGGAGGTTGGCGCAGTAGCGCGACGGGCCGCGCTCGAAGTTCACCTGCCTCACGAGATCGCACTGCACGAGGGTTTCGAGGCAGTTATAAACGGTGGCGAGCGAGATGGAGGGCATCCCGGGGCGCACCCGGGTATAAACTTCGTCGGCCGTGGGGTGATCGCGCCGGAGGAGCAAGGCGTGATAGACAACCTCGCGTTGCTGGGTATTCCGCAACCCGCTGTGTGCCAGCCGTTCGGCTAGGTTGGCGGGTGGGTCTTGGCGAGCGGAGCGCATGGTGGAAAAGACAGCGAATAAGAATCATTCCAATCAGCAAGTGCTAATGAGAATAATTCCAAAATAGTGCACCCGTTTACGATAGGCTATGCTGGATGGATTTCGGGAAACCCGGGACTGCCGCCGGAGCCCCCGCGTGGGTGCGCGCCGGGGCTGGCTCGAGCCGCGGAAGCCCCCGGTTAAGTTTCACGCATTCCGGTTCAGGAAGGCGGAGACGAGGGCGTAGAGTGCGGGGCTTTCGAGCAGGAAGGAATCGTGGCCTAGGTCGGTGGCGAGTTCGGCGTAGGAGGCGTGTTTGCCGGCGCGTTGCAAGGCGAGCACGATGGCGCGGTTTTGCTCGGGCGGGAACAGCCAGTCGCTGGTGAAGCCGACTACGAGGGTCTCGGCCTGCACGGGGGCGAAGGCGGTCTCGAGGGTGCCGCCGTGGCTGGCGGCGAGGTCGAAGCCGTCGATGGCGCGGGTGATGTAGAGGTAAGTATTGGCGTCGAAGCGGTTAATAAAGCTCTGGCCCTGGTAGCGCAGGTAGCTTTGCACCTCGAAATTCACGTCAAAGACGGCCTCGGCCGGATCGGGGGTGGCGGAGGCGGGGCGCTCCTTGACCGTGCGACGGCCGAATTTGCGGTCCATGGAAGCGTCGGAAAGGTAGGTGATGTGGGCCATCATGCGGGCGATGGCTAGGCCGACGCGGGGGCCGCCGCCGCGGGGGTAGTCGCCTTGATTCCACTCCGGGTCCTGCAGGATGGCCTGGCGGCCGACCTCGTTGAAGGCGATGGCTTGGGCGCCCTCGCGGGCGGTGGTGGCCATGGCGAGGATCTTGACGCAGAAATCGGGATACTCGATGCCCCACTGCAAGGCCTGCATGCCGCCCATGGAGCCGCCGAGGGCGCAGCGGAGTTTTTTAACGCCGAGGTGGTCGAGCAGACGTTTTTGCGAACGCACCATGTCGCGGATGGTGACGGCAGGGAAGGCGAGTCCGTAGGGGCGCCCGGTGGCGGGGTCGGGGGAGAGGGGGCCGGTGGAGCCTTGGCAGCCGCCGAGGACATTGGCGCAGACGACGAAGAGGCTGTTGGTATCGACGGCCTTGCCCGGGCCGATGAGGTTGTTCCACCAACCGGGTTTGCGGTCCGCCAGACTGTGGATGCCGGCGCAGTGGTGGTCGCCCGACAGGGCGTGGCATACCAACACGGCGTTGTCGGCGGCGGGGTTGAGGCGGCCGTAGGTCTCGTAACGCAGGGTAAAGCCGGGCAGCACGCGGCCGTCTTCGCAGTTGAAGGGCGCGGTAGAGATGAAGTCACGCGGCTCGACGAGGCCAACCTCGCCGGGTTCGGCGAGGTTGGCGGCGGGCAGGTCGTCGTCGAGGGCGGCGTCGTTCATTTAAAAAAGCGGAAGGAAAAGGGTGAGTTAAAAACGGAAAGCGGGCGGGCTCAACGCTGAAGCCGGAGGGGCGGATCAGAAAAACAAGCGGCGGGGGTGCACAAGGAAGGGAGCGGGGTTGGAAAAAGGTAAGTGGAAAAGAAAAAGCCCGGAGCGCGGAAGGCGCGGCCGGGCTGGGTGAGGCGGGGAGGCGGCGGGCTTACCAGCCGACGGAGCTGCGGCGGCCCTGTTTGGTGATCTGGGTCTCGTCCTCCCAGACGGCGAGGCCGTCCTTCACGGTGGTGAGGCTCAACTGGAAGGTGTAGGTGGTCTGCTGGGTGGAGCCGCTCTTTACGCGATCTTCGAGCAGTTTGCCGGACAGGGTGTAGTAGGGCAGGGTGGTCTTTTGTTTCTCGCCGGCCATGAACGCCTGCATGGCACCCGCATCGGCGGCGACGGCGTCCTCGACCTTGCCGTCGGGCCCGAGGGTGGTGGTGGTGACGATCTTGCCGCTCTTGTTCAGGGCGACGCGGATTTTCTTGGTCAGGGCGTCGGTATCGACCTGCTGCTGGGTATTGTTCCGGATGCGCGAGACGGCCATCACGGCCGGCAGCGTGGGGGCGCGCTCGAGGACGTTGGACTCGAGGAGGGAGGCGACGAGTTTGTCAGCGGCGTTGTTCCAATCCTGAATGTTGATGCTGTTTAGCGAAACGATGGTGTTGGGGCCTTGGGAATCGACGTATTTGGCGTCGTTTTGGGAGGCGCAACCCGAGACGAAGAGGGCGAGAGCGGCGGCGGCGAGGGTGCAGGTGAATTTCGGATTCATGGGAGAAACGGGTGGTGTGGAAAAAAGGGGAGGGGGTGAGAGGGCGAGAGCGACTCAGTTTTCGCGGATTTTCAGACGGAAGTCGACCGCCTTGGGGCTGGTGGCGATGGCGGACACGGCGCGGGTCTCGCGGCCTTCGAGCTGGATTTGTTTCCAGCCGCCGGTGGGGGCGGAGAGCTCCATGCCGTCGTTGGCGACCCAATCGAATTTATAGGTGAAGGCCTGAGGCTTGGAAGAGCGGTTCTCGAGGGTGACCTGGATCTTCAGCAGGTCGCCGGAGACTTTGGCTTCGTTAACCGACACGATGGCGACCTTCCGGCCGAGGGAGGCATCGGTGATCACGCGCTGATCGGCGACGTAGGAGGGCGAGGCCTGCGGCTCGGCGCGGGAGACGGTATTGACGCTGGTGGCGCAGCCCGAGCCGAGGAGGGCGAGGGCGGCGGCGGAGGTGGCGAGGAGGAGTTTCATAGCGGGAGGGTGGGGCGCAGGCGGGTTTATTTTTTAAGGATGAATTGGCCGACAAACAGGGGGGCGGTCGCGCTAGGGCTCTTCACATAGACGACCTGAACGGCGGCGGGTTCCAAGGTAACGGTGCGGGTCTGGGTGCCGGCGGTGAGGGTGAGGAGTCCATCGGAAGGGGTGGCGAGGCGGGCGTAGTGGAACTCCTTGGGCAGGCTGCGCCAGGTGCGGGTGTCGGCGATATTCACCGCGGCTTGGGTGATGGCGGTGGCGAGGCTGAAGAGCAGGGCGCCGGTGGGGCCGGCCTGGTCCTGCATTTGTTTCTGCAGGATGGCGTCGATGGTGGCCTTGGTGGCGGTGGAGACGATGGTCTTGGTGAGGATGATGGGCCACTCGTTTTTGAAATCCTGGGCCACCACGCTGTCCATCGAGGCCACGAGGGCGGCGGGGTAGCTCTGGCCGCCTTCACCGGTGACCGAGAGGGCGGGAGCGTGGCCGGAGACGCGGGACAATTCGGGCAGGGCCATGCCGACGTAGGAGATGCTGCCGGTTGCAATAAACAGCGGCAGGTCGATGCGGATCTGGTCGCGGTAGGGGGCGGCGCCGGTCTCGAAAAGCACATAGGTGAGCGAGGCGGGGGCAGGAGCCGCGGGGGATTGCAGGTCGGGCTCGACGGCGCGGTAATCGGCCTGCGCGTAGGGGTTGCTTGGGGAGAAGGAGACCACCCGCTCCCAGCTCTTGCGGGCGCGCTCGACGTCGGAGGCATCGGCGGCCTGGTGGGTGAAGACGAGGGCGTCGAGGAAGGTGGTGAAGGGGTTGACGTAATTGCCGTAGGGCAGGATGGCGGCGTCGAGTTTGCCTTCGACACTCGAGAGGGCGGCGGAGGTCTTGGGGTCGCGTTTGGCGCGGTCGGAGTCGTAGTTGGAGCCTGGGCGGCCTTTGTCGTCCACGACCTTGCCGGATTTGGCGTCATCGGCGAGTTGCTGAGCCTCCTGGATGCGTTTCGCGTTGGCCTCGACGGCATCGCGCTGGCTTTGGAGGGCGCGATTCAACTCGACGCGGGCGGCGTCGGGATCGCTCAGCTGGAGGTAATTGAGGGCCTGGTAGGTATGCAGCATCACCTTATCGTAGGCGCGGCCGCGGTAGGGCAGGTTGGCCTGATTGGTGAGCATGGCGCCGGCCTCGGCTCCTACCTTGATTTTGGCTTCCTCCTCGTAGCGGGCGATGCGGCGGGCGGCTTCCTCAAAGGAAGCGACGGAGCGGGTGAGGTAGGCGATACGGGGGGCGATCTGGTCTGGGGCGGCGGCGTTGAGGGCCTGATTGGTCTGCGTCTGGCCGGCGGCCTCGAGAGGCTGGGTGGGACTCCCGGGGGCGGGGAGGTTGGCGAGGGCGGCGGCGCGGAGGATGGCGCCCTGTTCGAGGCGGTAGAGGATGGCGTCCTTGGTGTCCTGGTTGCTCTCGGCGTCTTTCTCGGCTCTGGCCAGGGCGGTGGCGATATCGCCGGAGCGGACGGCCTCGTCGCGGTCCTGGGTTTTGGCGGTGTAGGTCTGGCAGCCGGTGAGCGTGACAAGCGCCGCGAGGGCGGCGAAGCGGGCGAGGCCTAGTTTGAAGGCTGCGTTGAAAGAGGATATGGACGCGGGGGTGGGCATGGTGCGAGCAGGCAAGGCTGTTTTGATGCGAAAGGGCCGGCCGGTGGGGCGGCTTACTGCTCGACGCGGCGGACGATCGCGCCGCGTTCGATGCCGAGGTCCTCGCCGGACACCTCGCCTTGGGCGGTGCGGGCGGTCACCCGCTGGATGCGGATTTTACCGATGGACAATTCTTCGCGTCCGAGGGCGGCGCCGGTATCCGGGTCGATCAATTCCGCGCCGAGGGCAAAGACTTCCCAGAGCTGGCCGGACGCGATGCCGGTGCCTTCGCCGCGGTTGATCGTCACGATGTTGCCGGTCTTGGCGAGGATCTTGGCGGGGAAGGCCACGTCGGCGATGCGTTGGGCGACCTTTTCACTCAAGCGGCGGGTAAGGGCGAGGAGCAGCGAATCGGAAAGGGCACCGCCGGACGAAGTGGCTAGGGCGAGATCCTCTTCGGTATCAAGATTCTGCTCCTGCAGATTGGCGGTCTCGATGAGCTTGTTGGTTTTTGTCTCGTAGAGTTTGGCGACGGCGGCGAAGCGGATCACTCGCTTGGTGGCGGATTTGCCGATGGCGGCGAAGGTGGCGGTTTGGGTGAAGTCTTGGAAATCGTCGATGGTCACGACGAGGGTGAGGTCGGATTCGCCAAACTGGAAGGCTTTGCCGGAGGCGGCGTTTTCCTCAACGAGGGAATCGGCATCGGAGCGGGCGAGGACGGTGAACTTGCGCGTCTGCTGCAGGGCGGCGACGAGTTGGCCGTCAAGGGCCTGAGTCATGCGGTCGATGGAGTTGCGGCGCTCATTGCCGCTGGCGTTTACGAGGATGGCGGGGGTGGCCTTGACCTTGGCGATGGCGAGGGCCTTCAGGGCGGGGGCGGTCGGGGCCGTTGCCGGGTTTGCCGCGGGTGCGTTTTCCTGAGCGGAGGCCGTGGCGGGGGCGTGGCAGGCTAAAAGACCGAGGCTGGCGACCAGCAGGGCGTGGCGGAGGGAGGCGTTGAGCGGGTTCAAATTCATGGGTGGCGGGGGGGAAGTTGAAGGGTGGCGGGCGCGGTTTAATTTAGAAGTTGGAGAGGCCGGGCAGAAGGAAGCGGAAGTTTTCCTTGGTCTCGACTTTGAAGAAGGAGTTTTCGAGGGCCTTGGCCTTGCCCTCGATCTCTTTCACTTGGGCGTCGGTCAATTTGGCGCCATTTTTTAACTCGTTGAGAAAGGCGGTGGATTCGCGAAAACGGGCGAGGCCGGCCTCGGTCATCGGAAGGGCCACGGAAAGGGTCTGACCCTCGACCGCATTGATGGTGCGCTCCCACGTCTGGAAACCCTCTCGGGAGAGGCGGAGGCGGGAGAAGCCGGGTTTGAGGGAGATCTGGCCGGGGGCGGTGCCCAAGGCGACGCCATCGACCTCGACGGTGGCGTTCAAAGGGGAGACTTTCAGTTTCGACTCGCCGATGGAGACGACGTTTTCGGGGTTGATGCGGATATCGGGGAGGTAGAGATCGGCCCCTTCGACGGCGAGGGTGATGGTCACGGTCTTCGCGGCGGGCTTGGCGGGGGCGATGCGATTGGTGGCTATACGGCTCTGCAGGGAGGTGGTGATCTGGCGGGAGGCATCGTCGAGCAGGTCGGCGAAGAGGCCGCCGAGCTTGGCGGAGGCGTGGTTGTTGGCCTGCTCGGTGCGCACGGCCTTCACCACGTCTCCGGTCAGGGCGCCGCCGCCCTGGGCGTCCAGGATCTTATAGGCTA
>Ga0247831_1004810_pt1 | contig 17567 bp, 19 predicted proteins | sample LaCruzMarch2015__9_FD_192406 | JGI IMG/M metagenome (GOLD analysis project Ga0247831, IMG submission 192406) | Freshwater microbial communities from meromictic Lake La Cruz, Castile-La Mancha, Spain - LaCruzMarch2015_1m | ecosystem: Environmental > Aquatic > Freshwater > Lake | place: Spain... | reverse complement strand
TCGTTCCACCGAGCCACTCATTCGTCCCACCGATGCTTCGATCGTTCGAACGGTACGATCCCTCAACTCTGAGTGTGAAGAATCCTCTTCGCACTCTCCCGCATTCATGGCTGAATCAACATAAAACTTCATTCTTTCGGCAAGAATGGCGTCCCCAAATAACCCTACGTAAATACTCCTTTTAATAGCTCAAAGCTCAAAACGGCAGTAGCGGCACATGCTGTGCCTCGACGACATTGGCATTCCAAATAATAGCCACCCCCCTCACGATGACGATGATGGCGCCGTTGCCAGTGACGCAGCCGATGTTGATTCTTTTTGCAAAGTCAGTATGAAATTATTATGTAATCAAGGAGTAGCATGTTGAAACTCCTACATAATCTAAATAAACAAATTTGCAAAGGTTTTATGTTCCATTGAACCAGAATGATAAACTCAGCTTTTTGCTAGTTGATACAACATTGCCAACAATCCAATCAGTATAGCAAAGAAGGGGAGGGTTGGGGCGCAATTCGTTAAACTTTCCCTTGTAGCGTTGATTCAATATCGGGATCAGTCACACGTTCCCTTGCCTCAATATCATCACTATCATCATCATCATCGTCATCATAGTCATCACAGTCATCCTCTTGGAGTGCGAATTCAACCTCCTTGGTGACATTGTGGTGTGAACCTAGGACTAGCTTGCTCGTGGCTAGCAACTTCATTAACAGTTCCCTTGCCTCATCCCCACGGTTTGCATTCTGGAGGTCAATAGCATAGCTTCTACCTGCCCAAATTGTGTATTCACTCTCTTCCCCCAGTTCAGCGATACGCAATTCATACAGTTCTCGGGATGCCTCCAACAACTCCTCACTATTGTTATCCTCGTAAATAGACTTTGCAATAGCTATGTTGGCCTTTGCGTTGACAATACCCTCATCATCGCTGATTGTTTTGCAGACTTTCAGATACTTTTCAAAGTGAGCCACAGTCCTCCTAGCACTCTCTTCTGTTCCCTCTTTGAGAGCAATCTGACCATGGGTGTAGTATGCGTATGCTTCAGCTTCGGAGTAACGCCTTGGCAGCGGGGATACCACTCCTTTCATTCGATCAATCAGGGATATCATTACATCTGCAGTAACTCCGGTTTCCCTCTTTTGAACAGGTTGCAATCTGTCAAACATGTCAATCAGCGCACGCAGCTTCACATGAAGCGACTCCACCTGCTTATGTGTATCATCTGGATACTGACGACGGACGAACGGTACAAACTTATTCGCGATATCAATAGCAAGCTCATTTTGGTATTCTTGGTGGCAGCTAGGGCACAATAACCACGGGTTCCTGAATTGATCCGCATCAGGAGATTGCTCACTTTTGGATGCTGCGTATCCAGTGAGACAGGAGAGGTGGACAAATCCGGCATCTGTGCCCCGACACGCACAATCGCGGCGCAATGGCAGACCAGCGTCGTCGTCGCCCCCATCAAGACACAAGTAGCACACCGCCACTCCGTCATCGTCAGAGGAGGCTAGCGATGACGACGCGTCCACCTCATTCATTATTGTTGACAAATATAAAATAGGATGATGACGAAAAAAAACCCACAAGGCAATTTAATAATGATCAGCACGCGGAGAGGCTGATAACTATCACTAATAGTTGTTGGAAGCTGTGAGGAGGAGTGGGGACGCTCTCACAGGCTCTCACTGATTGATCTTTTACCTACTTTTACGTACTACAAAAAAAATGCGTGTCAAAAAAATGAGACCTCAGCCTATGAAAGCCGCGGCGGCAGTAGCGGCAGCATGCTATGCCGCAGCCTCGACGACATTGGCATTCCAAGCAGCCGCTCCTCCTCCCCTAACGATGAAGCTTCACGGTGCATCACTTAGTCCAATCGATGACGACCAGGTTGATGACATCATTGACATCACTGCCAATGACCTCCACGGTAATGTATTATTCAGCGAGGGACCCAGGGCACTTGGTCCGAAACGTACCTTCCTCGGCCTGCGTCGAGAAAGTGGGATTATGCGACGCATGTTGATGGAGCAACAGTCGCAACAACAATCTGCAGGCGCCTCAACAACGACGACGACGGCATTGGCGAGCAGTGCCACGGCATTAATGCCAGATGGAGGACTCAGTCCATGCGTTATTAAAGTTTTAGGCGTGGGTGGGGGTGGAAGTAATGCGGTACGTTTATTATACTCGTGTTGGGATTCTTTTTCAACATCGAAGAATCTATAAATATTCATATAACACCTCCCCTCTCATCTCCCTTCCTCCTTACATCTTCGCTCTTCCAATATTCATTTACATTCTCAATATCTGCTTGCTCCATTTCTCGAAAAAAAACCATCAACATTGTTCACATTGATCGCACAAAACAATAACAAAAAACAAACAAACCCTAATATATAATGAGAATATAGGTTGATCGGATGTTAGATACGCGCATCGGGGGCGTGGAATTTTGGGCAATCAACACGGATGCACAGGCGCTAGGTCGGTCCAAGGCCAAGGGTGCATCCATACTCAACATCGGATCGTCGGTCACGCGCGGTCTCGGCGCCGGGGGCGATCCCGAAATGGGACGATTGGCCGCGGAAGAAAGTCGCGAGGACATAAGTGCCATGATCGCCGGCGCCGATCTGTGTTTTATCACGTCCGGGATGGGGGGCGGGACGGGAAGTGGCGCCGCGCCGGTCGTGGCGGAAATTAGCAAAGAAAGTGGCGCATTGACCGTGGCGATTGTGACGAAGCCATTCGCCTTCGAGGGACGACGGCGTATGCGTCAGGCGACCGACGCCATAAGTCGTTTACGCGAGAATGTCGACACTGTAATTATCGTGAGTAATAATAAGTTATTGGATATCATACCGGAGAATACGCCCTTGGAGGCGGCATTCCGTGTGGCCGATGATATATTACGTCAGGGCGTGGTTGGTATCAGTGAAATTATTGTCAGACCGGGATTGATTAATGTCGACTTTGCCGATGTTCGTAGTGTAATGCAAGATGCCGGCACGGCATTAATGGGGATTGGTACCGGAAGTGGTAAAACATCAGCCGAGGATGCGGCCGTGGCGGCAATATCAAGTCCATTACTTGATGCACCCGTGGATGAAGCCACGGGTGTAGTATTTAATATTATTGGTGGCGAAAGCTTGAGTCTACAGGAAGTGGACCGGGCGGCCAAGGTGATATATAATAATGTACATGAGGATGCAAATGTTATCTTTGGTGCATTAGTTGATGATGAAATTACTGATGGGACTGTGTCGATAACTGTATTGGCAACGGGATTTTATGAAGATGATGACAGGGGGGTTATCCGAGGAGGAGCAGGAGGTGGAGGTGTACCAGACTTTCTCAGGTAACAATGATGGGAGAGGGGAAAAGAATGATCTGCATTCATGGTGTTTAAACGATTGCAATATTTATTCCGAGACCGAAACGATGCAATGAGATATAACATTCGAAATATTGTGATGTGATGTTCACTTGTACTTCTATTGATCTAAGGGTTGAAAACCGAAATATAATAGAAGTTGGACAATGTCAAGTGTGTGTGGATATATATTTGATAGTAAATTAGATTTGGCCTAATTATTTCATATATATTCCCACTCAATATTGTTGCTATCCCCCTTAATTAACGCTGTTTGCAAGGATATACAAACCATTCAAAAGAATTCAAAGAAGTCAATTACATGCTCTGAACTACTCATACGAGCTTTGCTTCAATTTCCTCTTCAATTGCTAGACTCGCGTGGACGCCTTATTGGTGTGAATATGGCCATTTATAGTCCATCGGGGGCAAGTGATGGGATTGGATTTTCGGTCCCAGTGGATACCATCAGGCGGGTTGTGAATCAAATCATAATATATTGACGTGTTGTGAGGCCAACAATTGGTGTGAATGTAGCAGATGACAGGGTGCTGCGCTCTATTGAGATGCAATTACGAAAGAAATTGAATGGTGTGAAAAGAAAACTAGTCTTGATCAGCATCATTTTTGATAGACTCATTATTGACACACTCGAGTGTCGATGCAACCGCCTTTGTGACATTGTGGTCAGGACCAAGGACTTGCTTGCTCGTGGCCAATAACTTGATCATAAGTTCCCTTGCCTCATCCCCACGGTTGGCGTTATGTAGGTCAATAGCGTATTGTTTACCCGCATGAATTGTGTATTCACTTTCTTCACCATCTGTAGTGATACGCAATTCATACATTCGCTCCTCACTATTGCCACCTTCAACAGCTCTGTTTCTTCAACCATGCCAAATCAGAAGCCCGGGGGTGGGTTGGTGTACAATGTCTTGACGAAAAATATCTACGCAAACCCTGAAGCACCAACGTCGAGAAATGTGTAGTACTCCAATGCGTCAAACACATATTATCATGCTAGTAAACAAAATCGGCATGTCGATAGGCGAGTGTGCGAATATTACAGGTCAAAGTGGAGGAGCACACATGCAATGGCGCCTCTCGAACGGATACGCAGTGAATAAGAATCAGCAAGGGATTGCATATAGGATAGTTGGCGGCAGTGGCAAGGAAACATCGATACATTCATCACAGGGTGATGAATGCCGCTCTTCAAAACGCGGAACAATGTATCAAGTGCAAATACACGCCCGACCGAGCCACTCTAATGGTGCTTGTGTGCGAAAAGTGGCAAAAGGAAAGGAACCATGAAAATATCCCACTACAATCTGAAGCGACGTCGACTTAGGGCGGAGCAGCAGCTCGTGAGCGCCACAGTGCCATTGAATAGAGACTCCGCACGGTTCGTGCATGACATGATTGTCCAGCTGGGATTATCAAATAATACTGCCATGCCACACGTTACATTCGTGGAGGGGCTGAATTCACCACCGCCTAACAAAGAACTAAACGCTCTCTATTTGGCAATGAAAGAGGATCCACAGCTCACCATTGTCAAAGCGAATTGTGTACCCACACGACGGGACAAGGGAATGGAGCTCGTTTGTTTGGAGCTGCAGATTTATAGTGCTACGCTCACACACAGCCTTGGATCGCACGAGTACTGTCGACTCCCACAATGGCCACTGCACCTTGCGCTTGGGGTGGCTGCAGTCGCACAGGCTCGTGCAGCTGCCAATACACTCTGTCAGAAATATCGAGGGAAGGTGATTTGTGTGGCAGCAGAGCAGTTCTGTATCCTTTCAGCTCCTAATCCGGATCCACATCATCATCATAATTTTGTGGCAGAGGAGGTCTTTTCAGCTCCTACTCCTCATCCTGCTCCTCCTCATCAGATAATTGTGGAAGAGGAGGTCCTTTCAGCTCCTCCTCCTCCTCCTCCGGATCTTCCTCGTCATCAGAATATTGTGGCAGAGGAGGTCCTATCAGCTATTGCTCCCCCCCTTCAGAAAATCTGGGCAATAGCAACTGCAAAAGAAAACTCCGGCCATAGCAACTACGAATAGTGAAATGTGTATGCTCAATTTCTACAATCACTACGGACACCAGCACCTACAAACGTCAATACCGAAGAATGAGGTTAGAAGAATGAATTGATGTTTTTTGAACCATGTGAGTATAATATGCTGGAGATATTATCATATGGCAAAAGGTGAATAGAGGGGATGACTTTTATATTATTGAAACACGGTGTCATGTCAATTTTGGTGCATGGACATATAATAGCATATTAAAATAAGGTAGGGTCGGCATCTTTGGTTAGCAGGTACATTTTAGTGTTGAGAGTGGGTTGGCGGTGTGAAAAGGGGGGAGGAGAAAGCAGCGAGAGAATCTTACTCTACGAACTTCACTCGGGAGTTACACCATTTGTGTCTTTCGATTGTCCTACAGGGACTGCAACTTATATTTTTACGAGGGCAGTTGACTTTATCCACCCAACTTCAGTCCACAAATACAGACGCTGATTAAGGGATTGTTGTTAAGGGACACCACTCGACGACTTGGATGTGAGTAGATCAGCGAATCGAGACTCCTTTTGTTCCAAGAGTAACGAAGGATAATATTGGGTGGCAATGAGATACTGATACTGATGACGCAAAATCATCCTTGACTTACTACCCGCTAAGTGTAACACATCAAAATGGTACTTGAATGAATTATGCTAGCTTAAAAATGCAATAATCATTACACATATATCAGTAACTTTGTCTTCGGTCTGGAAAATCGTAGTCTTTGTTATCCAACATACTGGGGGGTAACCATGTCTGCTGTGATTCTGCTGTGCCATCGGCATCGCCATTTGATGACAATTTTTCACTGGAAGATGATTGTATGTGTTCTTTTTCCTGCTCAATACAATCTAGCAAAGTCAATGGTGCTGACAGTTGGGCGTCGTTTGGCGGCTCGGATGATGCTGGAGGTAGTGCCAATGAACTTTTCCACTCCTCCAAAGCATTGCCTGCGTCACTCTTATTGTCAATTGATGCCAAAGGCGTTAATGATGTTGTGTCTACTTCACTTTCTGTGATATTCTTCATAGCAACAGCTCCTCCTACAATACTAATCGTTCTATCAATTTTTGTTTCATCAGATTCTTTTGCTGAGCTTTTGAGAACTTTTTCATTTGATGCTTTTCCATCTTGTCGAAAAGGTTCGATTTCGTGTATATGTTCAATCATTTCTACTTCCGAACGACTGTTGGATTTCAATAGATCCGGGAGTTGAAATTTCCATGAAGGTTCCTTAGTTGATGGCACAGGGGGAAAAGTTGACTGCACAGGTGGATAAATTTCATCTTGCTCTGCGTATACATCATTGTGATTCTCATGTGAAATAATACTTCGACCACGCCTCTGGCCCTTTTGTCGTTGTGGCATCACATCTCCCCATTGCCAAGGATTCCATGCCATCTCACCAATCATTGTCGAAAATCTAGGTGGTAGCATGGGCATAAAAGCTTTCACAAACATCCTATTTACAGCACCAGGATAAATCTCAGGATATCCCATCATTAGCGCCTTTATGCCCTCGCCGGCGACAAACTCTGGTGTTTTGGCATAGCCTGGGATGTGAAAGCACGCGGCTGCCTCAACATCACTGCGCGATGCAAAGTTTGTATCCTTCACTGCTCCTGGCAGTAGACAAGTCACGCCGACACCATACCTCTCCATTTCTCTCCCTGTTATTTATTCAGCAAAATTCTAGTAAGAGCGTACAAAAGAGGAGCAATTGCAATACACTTCTTATTGAAATAATCACTCACCCAATGACGAGGCGAAGCTTTTTTCATACGCCTTAGTTGCAGCATAGACTGCCACATTTGGATTGCCAGGCAATGCTCCACTTAATGATGAAACAATCAGTATTCGTCCCCGTCGACGTTCTTTCATATCCCTTCCATACAAGTGACTAAGATGTGTTACTGCACCTATGTTAACAGACATCATATTCATAACATCGACGGAGTCACCATCGACAAAGTCTCCATGAGTGCATACTCCGGCATTGTTTACTAATATATCAACATTCAGTCCTTTCGTGGCATCATATATACGCTTGGCACAATCCGGTGTTGATAAATCAGCTTGCAATATCTTTACTTTGACATTGTAATGTCGTTCAATGTCATTGGCAACAGATTTCAACTTTGATATGTCACGTGCCACAAGGATTAGCGGGATATGATATCTTGCCAATTCGACACTAATTGCACGACCAATACCTGAGGATGCACCAGTAACTAGTGCATATCCAGCATCGTCTATATTCATAGTAAATGCTGATGTAGAATTCAACAATAAGGAGGACGATGACGATGACGATATATTTTTCTGTAATGTCAAGAGTTGTTCCGACGTTTGTATACGACGTTGATATGCCGAACGCATATTACGAACGGACTGTCCTTCCACCCATGTCCGATAGATGGATGAGAACGACCCAAAAGATTGAAATGGTTCCCATGGGTGGTGGTGACGATTATTGTTGTTGATGTTATTGTCATCAACAAAGTGGTCACCAATATTATTCTTCAAGCCTGATTGGCTACTCTGTGGCTTCATATAATTTTTACTATCACCTTTCTTCTTCTTGTTGTTAAAATTGCCGTCGTTTCTTTCATCATCCATCACGAGGTCATCACCAAAATCAATCATTGGCCACATTATATCCATTTCTGGTAAGAAGGGAGGCAGGTCCGGTGCACGAACATTCACACCAGATAATACCGGCAATGGTGAGAATCGTCTATACTTTGTACCCTCACTATGCATCCAACTTAATGTTGCACCTGCCACTACATATTTGACTAGTCGACGGATAGGGTCTACCTTCGATGGTAAACAAAAGTAGAATAGTAATACTGGCGACGCTGGTGGGAGATGGATAGAAAAGTCAGAACCGACATATCCCAATTGACGTAAGCGTACCGAGGCTTGGAGTTGTAGATATTGGAATAATATAGCTTTATCCAAATCTCCTCCTTTCGTTGTTGATTCCTTAATACTTTCACCTCCCCGAAGTAATGATCTGTCATCATCCTTTGTCGTCGTCGTCGTCTTTGGCAGACTAATTTTCATTTGTGCACTACTATCATTAGAGACCTTTTTCCTTGTTCCCCATGGCTTAATCAGCCACGAGGAGTGGTACAATCGTGAGGTAGCTGACAATGCTGTGCCATCCGTGATATGTTCATTAGCATTTTGCTGTTGTTGTTGTTGCTGCTGTTGCGAAGGAGGAGAAACATCTCTACTTTGTTGTTGTGTCGTGATTATTGGAAAACGTTGAAACGACGTTGCGGACACTCCCACTTTGTCAATAAATTCCGTGACCCATTTCTTACCCCGTTGTAATTGTTGCTGCCATTCGTCAGCGTTGCTACTTCTATAATTGTCAATCTTACCCAACTGTTGTTGTTGTTGTTGTTGCTGTTCGGCGACATATCTATAAAAGTCATTCCGCATCGCCCCCAGCGGCCACGGAAGCCATAATTCATTCTTGCGAGGTTGTGGCAATTGTGGTCGTAGCTTGATGTGACTGTTTGTGCCAGTTGGCGTACTTCGCTGTTGTGAACGATGATAATAGTTGATTTTGTCATTGCTCTTCCGATTGTCGTGCGCTTCACCATCAATCTCATCTCCGTCGGAATAATACTCGTCATTTAGAAAATTATCCTTGATTTGGTCATTGCTATTACTACTGCTAGTCACGTCGATTATTGGTCGCGACTGACGCCAGGCACCAACAGTCGGACCACAATCATTATCGTATTGAATTGAACAACTGCAATGCTTGCGTGATCCTCCTCCATCGCTTCGTCGACGTCCTGCTCTCCCAGCGATCGCATTGCCATCTACCCAAGACGGTGCAAGCAGTAGAGGGAGGATCAATACCAATAATAACATCGTCTTTGACATATCATCAGAATCATTGCTCCGACAACGACCAACTTTGAAGACGGCGTTTGCCTCTCACGGACTCTTTCTTATTTATGCACCGGGCTGTTGTGTTTGCCTCATTTTCTCCAACCTGACTACGTTAGTCATACGTAAACCGTTGTTTTCTTCTTTCTCCTGTTGAGACAATTAGGATTTACTCGACCACAAGAGACACCCACAATAAACTCTCAACGTGCGAAAACCTACGTTCAATATTTGCAAAAAAGACTGATCTGGTAAACCAATAGACACATACTCCGCAACCGACTATTCTCTCAGACGACGACACTCCTCGACCCTCGAACCCATTGATTCTCTTGTGCTCTTGTCCGCAACCGACGATAATCTCTAACGAGAACGGAAATTTCTAATGTATCAATTGGCAGATGGAGGTAGTGCTAGTACTGATGCGCAAGCCATAACGGCGACACTCGTCACTGTGCCCGTGATTCATAATCCTCGTGGTCGTAGTATTACTATTCCTGTTGGTAACGATAATCACAAAGACACTACTTATGATGGGATGAATGTGATTGTCAACGCTGCGGCCTTTGCAGCGGCTAAAGAGCAACAAGGAGGTCAACAAGGATGTCAACAAGGAAGAGAAGAAGAATGTCATCTTGAAACCCCACCTGCGATATCATTTTCTTCGTCTTCATTCGTCGCATCGCCATCGTCGTCATCCCATGGTGTACCAAAATCAAAATTTGATGTAATGTGTGACGTTGCCTCGGCCCATCGCGCAATGGCAATGCCAGTGAAAGCAAAGATCACTTCTACGAGACCACAGAAGTTGAAGCCAAAGTCGTCATTATTCTCTCCGATGAGGATGGAGACTCCTGATATGCGTGAATTCTCCTCCAGCCAAGCTTCTGAATTTGTCCCAACAGTGGTGCACACACCTGTAGTGTATTATCCAAACTATGTCACTCAACGTGAAACTTCGGCAATGACGTCGTCGCCACCAGGATTGTATCTCCATACTCATACTCAACAAGCGGCAAAGGTTTCGGGTCCTCGGCAGCCAAGTACGACTCCTCATCCCCAACTAGTGCCCACTTTCATGCCCATGCCAGCAATGATGATGATGCCACAACAGCATAAAATGACGATGATGGCTGCTCCCGTAACTATGCCCTCTGCTCCTGGTTTTGTACTACCGACTCAACAACAGCCTCAACAGCAAACAATGATGCCAATATTGTCAGCATATCCTCCAATGATGTTTCCTCCTGTTCAATGGCTCCCAGTACCAACTGCTGCTGCTTGTAGACAAGAATCATTACCTCAGCAGCTGCAGAGTCAGATGACGGCACATCAAGCATCACCCATGAATCATCCTTCATATCAGCACGCTGTCCTAAGGATGTCTCACCCCATTCAAGTGCAGCAGCAATCACTTCAGTCTTTCCCAGCCGCTTGTTCCGCATTTACTTCGACGTCTCCAGCAATACACGTCGTTGGAAGTCGTAAGTCATCGGCACGTCCTAAGACAACATCACCACCAAGGAAGAGTAGTCCATCTGAAACTGGAAGTAGTGAAAAGAAAACAAGATTAACGCCACCCACAATTGTTCATCAACCAAATGAATCTTGTCATAAAAAGCCAAAACAGCAGATCAAGAAAACAAACTGATACTTTTAAGATGACCAACAATGATTCCTATGATAACAAGAGAGTCGCAATCACGTGAGACAAGAAATGAGATTGAGATCAGGGAATAACAAGAAATAATGACAACAACCTACTGCAATATATTGTTTTCGCATATACAAGACAAATAATATTGGTAGGTATGAACACGCAAATTGATTTTTAACCTTTAAATAATCAACAAGTTACAAAACACATATAGCATGCTAACAACAAACACAAGATGTATTGTTTCAAGTCTTTCTATTCAAGCCACCAAATAAATCATGTGCATTTTGATTGCATACCCGAACAACGTCCTCAATACTGACACATTTCACACCTGCCACCACCCTTGCAACTTGAATGACATGACATGGCTCGGTCCTATTCTTGACACAATATCCCAATTCTCGATTATACTTCTTATCCTTCATTGTTGGATATAATGTCGATGCTGTCGTCGTACTGCCACTATTAATGTATTCATAACCAGCATGCGTTGGTTTGATATCGCACCATGGACAATCGGTTTCAAGTATTAGTCTGTTCAATGGTAAATGTTTGACTGTCTCAATATTCTCATGTGTCTTTAGTGAACACCCGTTAATACCAATGTATAGTCCAAGTGATAGGAATTTGTTTGCTATATCAATATCCTCATCGAAACTATGTACAACACCTCGAAGAAATTGATGTTGTTGCTTTCCTTCTCGTTGTTGTTGTTGTTGCTGTTGCTGTTTGTCAATCCATTCTGAAAGTATATCAAATAAATCATGACCACTCTCCCGATTATGCAAGTAGAGTGGCAACGCCGTCACTTGTGCAACATGTAGCTGCGCGAGTAATCCTATCTTTTGTATCTCTCTCGAACAGAACTCTAATCGTGCATAATCTAATCCACATTCGCCAATTGCCACAATGCAACCAGTTTCCTTTCCACGATTTGCAATGTCGATTAGTTGTTGTATTACTTGTTGCATTAAATTGTCTGATTTGATCGTCCATGTTGTTGGCGTAGTCGTCACCATGACCGTTTGAGGAGAATTGTCAACGACATCAGCGCCACCAGAATCGTCGTTCGACGATGACGACGACGACGATAATGACGATATCGTTTCATCGGCAAAAACTTGAGCACATCTCGTCGGATGTACGCCGACCGTTCCAAACACTTGCACCATCATCCGTTTCATCGCAGTATTGTCTTGTTGCGACGACAAACAATAATCCAACAATCGTTCACTCTCCTGTATCGAACCCGCAAGGCTAGTTACCCTGCGCACGCCCTGCTCGTACGCACGGTGCAATACTACGTCTATATCAGGTTCATGATATTGCTTTGTATGATATATTCCATTGTACATGTCATCCAGGAGATTGGCACCAGCGTCAATATACTCGAGCGATAACGATGGCGATGCCATCATCATGCCGATGGGTTGAAAGGGAAGAAATGCCAACGGACGATTAGCAGTATGAATATTGTTATGAATGAACAATGATGCGACTGCAACTTTACAAGCAGCGTCGTATGGAAGAAGAGAAGAAGCTGTGTGTGATGGAGGTCTTCGTGCTCTTCTGACGTTATTCCCTTGTTCTGACTTAATAGTCGCGGGACAGAAATCATTACCTTTACATCCAATTCTTTACAGAATGTATCAACTTGGAACACGAACATGACGAAGATCAACTCGATAAAGCAAAGAAGGCAGGGCAACAATTGCAACGAAACCTTCATCCCACGCTTCCTACTAGTAGTACTTGTCACCTGCGTCTCGAGCGTCATTGTTTTTCACTCCAAGATGGCAGCTCCTTTCACCAACGACACCACTCTTCGTAACAAGGTCACGACGGCTGATGCCATGGATGATACTGTTACTACTAGCAGTAAAGCGGAGGGGTACGAACAGGCCATAAATCAATCCTTTAACTTCTTCAATGATATCACTGCAAGGCAATGGGAATTGCATCGTGAAATATACCTACAGAATACGAATCATATAAATCCCATGGATCCATTATCGGCTAGTACGCGGATTGTGAATGCCACGCCCGAGTGGATGAGTATCCCTGCCACTTGGTATCAAAATAATTACGAACCCAATTTTAATTGTGCCTTTGAGAAACGATTGGGTGGGTATACTATGAATGGTGATGGTCCCAAGTGGGTAAGAGTTTATTTTGCCACACCTAAACCTCTCTCTCTTCTGAATCGCCAAAATCATAATTTAAAATCTCCCTCTCTCTCTATCTGGTATATTGTTCAACCCCAAAGGTTTGTGATCCCCATCGGATTAAACGACTTGCAATAGAACGCAAGGCCAAGGACCCCAACAATCGTGGATGTGTCGTCTATTCCATAGGCTCGAATGGGGACTTTAACTTTGAACTGGGGATGCAAAAAGAGATTGGCGTGGGAGTGTGTGAATATCATATCTTTGATATGGGTGACTTTGAGAGTATGATGCCATCGGAGTTGAAGAGGGCGTATTATCATAAATGGGGTCTCAAGAAACAAGAAGATGATGCTGCTGCTGTTGGTAGCAACAACAACAAACCTCAACCTGGACAAGAGATGTATGGATTACAAGACACGATCAAACTACTTGGACACGAAGAATTGGATGTCATTGATGTATTTAAAATTGATTGTGAATTTTGTGAATGGACTTCGTACACTGATTGGCTAGCCGAAGGTATACCCATGCTACATCAAATACTCGTCGAAACGCACGATGCACCACCCGAATATGCATTAGGATTCTTCGATACATTAGAGGCCGCGGGATATGTACGATTCCATAAAGAGGCCAATATACTAGTAGCAGAACGATTTCGTCAATATCAACAATGCTTTGAGTATGGCATGGTGAAGGTAAGGTAGATCTCCAATGATGTCTGTAATACTTTTTTCGTGTAAAATACATTTTAGGTATGTAGTTGCCAATCACAGCCTCATTTTTGTTGGAATACATGTATTTATGCATTTTTTTTTCAGTTGGCCACAAGTTTCATGAATGGAAAAGACTACACGTTCAACAAAAAAGGATATCGGATGGTCGATGGGGAGGTCAAGGAAGTGTAGGTGGAGAGAATGAAAATCATTCAAGAAGTATAACCTGTCATCACAAAATAAAGAAAAGATTTCGGATGGTTAATGTGAAGGCGGGTTGAAGCAAGAACAGTAAATAGTAATTTCTATGTTTTACTATTTTGTACCACCAGATTATTTGTAATATGCACTTATGAATAATATGACAATGATTCAAGACAACTCAACTTTGAATGGCAAAGAAACAATCACAAAATTGACAATGAATGTGCACTGGCCGCTAAACCTTGATTAGTCATCACAGTCATCCTCTTGGAGTGCGAATTCAACCTCCTTGGTGGTACTGTGATGAGGACCGAGGACTTGCTTGCTTGTGGCAAGCAACTTTGTCAAAAGTTCCCTTGCCTCATCCCTACGGTTGGCGTTATGTAGGTCAATAGCGTATTTTTTACCAGCACGAATTGTTTGTTCATTCCCTTCACCGTGTTTAGCGACACGCAATTCATACACCTCTTGGGATGTCTCCAACAACTCCTCACTATTGTCATCCTCGTAAATAGACTTTGCAACAGCTCTGTTGGCCTTTGCCATGGCAATACCCTCATCATCACCGATTGCTTCGAACACTTCCAGTGCCTTTTCAAAGTGAGTCACTGCCCTCCTTGCACTTTCTTCTGTTCCCTCTTGGAGAGCAATCATACCATGGACGTGGTATGCATTTGCTTCAAACCACGAGTAACGTAATAGCAGTGCATTTGCTTTCATCCGATCAATCATGGATAGAAGTACATCTGCAGTTACTCCGGCTTCTCTCTTTTGCCTAGGTTGCAGTCTCATGAGCATGCCCATCAGAACACACAGTTTCACATAAAGAGACTCCACTTGCATTTGTGTGTCGTCTGGATACTGCCGTCGAACGAACGGTACAAACTTATTCGCGATATCAATAGCAAGCTCATTCTGGTATTTTTGGTGACAACTAGGGCAGGTGTACCACGGATCCCTAAATTCACGCAGATCAAGAGCCTGCTTACTTTTCGTTTCGGCATAATCAGTTAGGCACGAGAGGTGGACAAATCCCGCATCTGTGCCTCGGCATGCACAATCGCGCCGCAACGGCTGACCAGCGTCGTCGTCGACTCCCCCACCAAGGCACAGGTAGCACACCCCTTTCCCGTCATCACCATCAGGGGCCAGCGGAGACGACTCGTCCACTTTGTTTGTCATTTTTATAAAGAGTTAAATAGACCCCGACGATTAACGACTATGGCGAGCTGATATTTCTCTTGTTCTTGACTCGGAGAAGGAGTGGAGTTTGCACGTGGCAAAAATTGATGATCAATAGACAGTGAGTGATCCTTGATATTTGCGATCGTGGTGGTTAGGTTCACCACACGTACGCCGCGCGGCCTGAGGCGACAATTTGGGTCAGACAGGATTTCTTGGGAGTCGTTTTAGACACACCGTCCGAAGGCCCGGACAGATTGTTTGTCCCAATAGTGACATTGTTTGTCCCAGTAGTGACAAAATATACTTAACGGTAGTGACGTTTAGATTTCTTTTACTATTTTTTGCTTATTGATGAGAAGCGCGACTCATTTCTCCCTTCCGGTTCGGGGATTGTGCTCTTTTGGCTTCCCGCCGAGACGCTGAGTCTAAAACGACTCCCAGGGAAGCCAAAAGAGGGCTTTTAGATCATGCTGGTGGAAGACTTTTAGATCTCCCCGAAAGGGGGGAGAAAGGGGGGAGGAAAGAGAAAAAGGAAGAAAAAGGAGAGGGAAAAAAAGGGAGGAAAGGTCGCCCCCTCATCTTCTCCTCTCTCAATTGAATGTAATCGTCAATATTGGTACAAATATTATATATGCATGACAACCATGGTAGCCGTACTCTTGCAAGACATGTATGAGAGGGTCTGAGGTGCAGATTTGGTGGTTGTAGCCACGATACGGCTGCTATTACCTTGGTTTGATATGCCATCCAAGAGGTGAAACAACAGTAAGCTAAAAATGATACATAGTAGTAGCGGTTAATTTAAACATTATTGTTAACCAAGCTGTACTATTAATGATTAGTATCTATATTAGAAATCTGCGTCGTCGGATTGTCGGCGAAGCCTTTCATTTGGGGTGATTTGCATCGTCTCAGCATGACACTCAAAATTCGTAAAAAATTGTGTATGCGTGGTTCTAGCCGGCGCTTAGATAATACACCGTTTCTATTCATACCAGCACCCAAATCTATTGTCCACACTATATCGAATGCCGTTCTGTGCTCGTTTTGGCCATGAGTGGTCATAATCATCAACGTATCATCGGTAGAACACCAGCGGCAGCAAGCATGATAAACTACACACGACGCTGGAAGATAGCATATTATATCCACATCTCTCGGATTTGAACAAAACTAAGCACGTGAGACATCGTCAAGTACCCATCGACGAGGTCGTAAACGACGATTTCACCACATCGCGCCGTCAGACGACCAAACCAGCACCCAAACCACGATCGCCTTAGGCCGTGCGAGTCCACTGATACCCTTTACTTCGGTCGAAATCAACTTCTTTTACAAAATCGACCCAATTTGGGTCGATTTCTGGCTAGCAACCCAAATTGGGTCGCAAAAACACACACATTTTATACATGTATACATATACACATGCTTCTCTCTCAAAATAGCAACAATCGTTTATTGCGACCATCATAACGCAAGCACGGATAACACTCTCCATTTACCAGACATTGTGCCGTGGTACACGTGATGAATACGATATTACTACTACTACTCCCATTCTCGCTACTACTATTCTCCTCCTCCTCATTCTCCTCGTTGTTGTCATCGGTGGTGTTACTACTATTGTTGGTAGTATCGTCGTTGGCAGTGCGTGGTGGCGAAGAAGAAGAAAGTGTAAGTCGAGTAGGATGTAATAATATGGAAGCGTCGATCCTCCAGGGTATTAAATTATGGCATTCGCTAATCTTCGCAGTATCGTCGTCATTGTTCTCGTTGTTGGTATTGCCGCCGCTGCTGCTATTATTCTCGTCTCCTGCCCCGTCGATGATGGGAGAGGAGGAAGTGGGCGAGTTATTTTTCGTCGCATTATGATATGCACAATGCAAACAACACGGGGGTTGATCGAATCCCAATCGCGCGAAGAAACACATGGTGACGAATAATTCCGAGAGATCGTCATCACGACTGCCGCCGCCATCCTCCTCTCCTTCCTCGTCGCTTTGCGGCCGCTGTCGAAGCAGTGTCGTCCGACGTAGTCGATTCGGTTCCAATGCCGTGCCGTGCGATATTAGCGATGGAGCGACGACGACCGATCTTCTTCGTCCCTTCGTACTGGCCGTCATGCTGTCTCGGCTCTCCGTCAGAAGCTAGCTATGTTGGGACTATCCGGACGATTCCACCGTCCTCCCAATCTCTCGCTATAGACGATCTAAAGCGACGCTACTGCTGCTCTCCACGGGAGTAGCAACACACCTACGATCTACGGCAACG
>Ga0247831_1004809_pt1 | contig 17569 bp, 13 predicted proteins | sample LaCruzMarch2015__9_FD_192406 | JGI IMG/M metagenome (GOLD analysis project Ga0247831, IMG submission 192406) | Freshwater microbial communities from meromictic Lake La Cruz, Castile-La Mancha, Spain - LaCruzMarch2015_1m | ecosystem: Environmental > Aquatic > Freshwater > Lake | place: Spain... | reverse complement strand
TTATCGAGCTTCCACTCATCAATACCGATCATCTTGGAGGCCGCGATATCGCTCTTACATCGCGGACATAGTTCTGACTCGCCTGGATCGTTCCAAAGTTCAATGTCTGAAAAATAGTAGTCAGGCCGTAACAAAGCCGCCTCTGTCGCGATCCGCTGCATCTCGGCTTGGTAAAAGGGCCCTCTGTAGGCGGGGCAAACATGCGTTGCCTTGGGTACTTGACAAAGGGGCTCCGTGTCGCCAGCAGCACGGTCCAACATCCTGTGCCAGGCAGAGTCAATCATTGCCACACTGAAGTCGCGTGATCTCAACCGCTGTAGTAGGTTGTCATCACCTTGTGCAGCGCGAGCCTCAAATCCGAAACTCGAGACGGTGTTGACACCGCAGATCTTCAGTGCTGTAGCCACCTGTGGCCACAGGGACAACTGCCCCAACGGATACCAGCCTAAAGATGTCATGAAGCCTTGCAAATTACCGGGCTCAACAACGTCTCGGACGGTCAAAGGAGTGAAGGGGGTGAAATCTCTTTGGTCTTCACTTATCCACGCCCGCAACGCGACCTCGGCTGATGTTGCTGATCCAGGGCGTAAAAATAATTGTCCAAACACTTCTTGCCGCGCACCGAAGGCTGCTGAGTCGATTTCTGCATTGATCACCCATGATTTCTCAGGGGTAAGTTGCTTTGAAATCACTTGTGCGCCCTTGCCATCAATAATTATTCCACCAAAATCCATAGTTTCCGGAAACTCGGCATTGAACTGCAACTTTGAATTCGCATCTGGCCTAGGCCGAAGGATCACAAATGGTTGCGGTAAAAATACTCCCCGCCCTGCCATGAGAGAAGGCTTAAGAAAGGACACTGATGTCCGGCTGGTGGTGAATGCGGCCTCAGAGCCTATTTGCTGTGCCGTTTGTGTTCCAGCATCTTCACCAGCGTAGACCTCTAGTTCGTCCATGCAAGTAAGCGCCGATCCAGACAGTTCGATTCCGACAAATCGAGCTCGGAGTCGCAACTCCCGAAAAGACAAGGGGTGTGTCCATGCTGTTCCTTCTGATCCGGGAGGTGAAGACATTCCCAACGGAAGCACACCAGGTGTGTTGTAACTAGAGAGCTGATACCAGTACAAACCATCATCGCTCGCAAAGAGTCGAGCTGAAGAAGGAAAATCGGCACCTGCCGAGGCGCCGCCACCCATGCAGCGCAAACTCACACCGCTAATCGACTGAGATACACCAAGATCAATTGACAGTCGCACAATAGGCACATACGACCAGCCAACCGCTTCTGGGCTAAACCATAATCGAGCATCGCTACAAAGTCGACCGTTTGTCAAATCCGAATCATCGTGGCCATCGGCGGTAATGGGGTAGTCAGGCTTCGGAGCAAACGTGACTGCATGACCCAAGGCTATATTTTTCGTAATCCCGGCTGCCTGCGCAAGCGATAACAGACTGGCGATCATTAGATCTATCACGGCTGCGCTCCCTGATACGAAGGAATCATTTGAAATTCGGTAGCACTCTCTTGCCGTCCCTCAATTTCTAGGAATGCAATTATCTCCATAAATAGAAACACATTCCAAGAACTCCAGAGGGCACCCTGTTTGTTTGTTAGGAAAAACTCAAACAAAAACATAGCTAACAAAAATGCTACGGTAGATCTATTTGCGGGGTCGTCGGCGTGACGTTGAAACAACCTGAACCCCGACTTTGCCGTCCGAAAAATCATCCAAATGTAGATTCCAAACACTACGAATCCCAACTCCAATGGGATATCAAGAATCAGGACATGTGAGTAACCCCCGACTGTGCTTACTGCGTCAAATGCATCAAAGCCCACTCCAATCGGCCACATGTGTGGGCGAACCAACCAATAGTCTGCTAGTTCACCCACGCGAGCAAGGCGATCCCCAAATCCATCCTCCACCTGGCTTGTAGTCCAACGCGCTGACACCCGATCAGGAAGCACCGCGACGGCGAATGTAATAAGTACCGCCAACAAAATTAGCGCCCCAAAGCTCGCGAACACAAAGTTTGTGATACTGCGCACAGTGCGCGCAATTGGGAAGAACACCACTGCCACCATGGTTGCGAACACTAGTTGACCACGCGAACCAGACTGAGCACACATCAGCGCGCCGACTAAAAAACCTAGAACTCGAACCACCAGGAATAATCTTGTATAGGCGCTTGATCGAAGAAGTACCGCTGCGATAATGAGCCCTCCGCCGACCGCGCCTAGCTCCAGGGGATTTGTATAAGACTTTCCGCTCAACTGAAAGCTTAGACGCCCTGTCTGAGTTGACAACCCCGGACTCAATTCCACAAGGCACGCAACTAGAGTCCCAACCACCAAATATATAGTCGCGATTTTTCGGACATTTTTAATGTCTATTATAAATATTGGCGCGATAATTATAAACAACACAATATACGGCAGCCCGTCGCTTATAAATTGCAGTGCACTACTAAACGCAGGTGTCCATAGCAGGCTTACTGCAGACCAAGCGTAGACGATGAGCGCACCCTTCCAGATCGGAGAGAAATATGCACGTCCATAACAATGTCCTTTGGACAGTACACGCGCGGCAGCAATCACAGAAACAATTGCTGTTATAAAGTTTACGAGGGACAGATTCGAGACAAAAATTGTCGGGAACGAGGCCTGCAATACCTGCTCAAGTGCGAAGTGGAGGATTACAAGAACAAACGCCCATGCCGGGCTCAGGCATCCGCAAATGCAAAGCATCACAAGCAGCGCGAACGATGTTACTTGAATCATTGAGGGTTGTTTGCTTATCTAGATCCAGTTACTAACGGCGGTCGAGAAGTGCGACCATCGCTATCGGCGTGGCATTTAAATGAACTGACATATCTTACTTGCCGCACTGGGGTCCGGGTAACAACACTCTTGGGGCGTGGGTTTCGCCCATTAACCTCATAAGACCCCCTCCAGCAGTCAGAATGTGTCCCGTGAATGGTGGCCGCAAACTGGCGTCCATGCATTCCGTCACCGCTCCGTTTGTCGTGATCTCTCTGAGCAAATGGGGTGCGCCCTGCGCTCACTATCCGCCAATGCACAACTACGTTAGACCAATCGACTGTCAACTTTGATCTTGTCGATGTTTCACTGCGCGCAATTAGGCGAAGATTCTTTGATTTCACGTTTATAGTTAGTTGTCTATAAGTACTCGTCGTGCATTGGAGCTGACGACTGACTAACCACGCCACGATGGGCGGACTGTCATCCACGCTCAAGAAGTGACCTGATACATTTGCAAATTTTAAGGCTCGTGCGCAAAGCGTGAACTTCAATTTTCGCACCGATTGAAGTTTCATATCTTCGTAACCGTCCGGCGGCTTTTTTGCCTACCCGAGCACAGAACAGATCGAGGCGACTGATAGCGTTGGTTAGTATGATTTGCCGTCCGCTAAGAGTAGGGCAGATCATTCGTCCTAATCGAAGAGGCCACTGCGACCACCAACCTCCTGAGGAACCGACCATGAAATCAGTGCTCGTTGATATTATCGCCGGTGCTCGCCCGAACTTTATGAAAATTTCGCCAATCATCCATGCCATTGAGGCGCGGAGGGCAGCTGGTGGACCTGTTCGATTTCGGCTCGTGCATACCGGTCAACACTATGACGAGAAGATGTCGGGGGACTTCTTCAGGCAACTGGGCATCCCTGCTCCAGACGTGAATCTAGAGGTGGGTTCAGGCACGGCAGCGGAGCAAACCGCTGGCATCATGATAGGTTACGAAAAAATTCTGATGGAGCGTAAGCCAAACCTTTGCCTCGTAGTTGGTGATGTCACGTCGACTATGGCATGCGCGATCGCCGCGCAGAAACTCTGCGTCCAAGTTGCGCATGTCGAGGCTGGCATCCGATCGGGCGACTGGACGATGCCGGAGGAGATCAACCGCCTCGTCACAGACTCGATCACGAACATTTTCTTTACCACGAGTGAAATTGCAAATGAAACGCTGCGGCGCTCGGGCGTACCGGACTCCGCAATTCACTTCGTTGGCAATACGATGATCGACACGCTTTATTTGAACATGGACCGGCTACGCCCGCCGTCGTTCTGGCAGGAGCATGGGCTAAAGCATGGTCAGTACTTTGTGATGACGCTACATCGTCCCGCCAATGTTGACTCTTGCAATACATTTCAACGCATGCTTGATGCGATCTCTGCGGGGACGCGAGGCGAAATGGTGATATTTCCGGTGCATCCCCGAACAGCGAAGACAATTCGTGATGGCGCAAAAATTCCAACAAACATCATCTTGGTTGATCCTCAGCCGTACCTTGAGTTCAACTATTTGGCGAAAAACGCCCGAGCGGTTATCACTGATTCTGGAGGGATCACAGAGGAAACCACTGTCATGGGTGTACCGTGCATGACGCTGCGTAGCAGTACTGAGCGGCCAGAGACGGTGACTCTTGGAACAAACGAGTTGTTGGGTATTGATCCCGAAGCACTGAGGCCAGCGCTAAATCGACTGTTTGACGGGGAGTGGAAGCGGGGTTCCATTCCACCACTTTGGGATGGACAGACTAGTGTGCGAATTGTTGAAATCTTGGAGAGACTGCTTGGGGCCTGTCTTGATGAGAAAATCTGACTTTGATACCCCATGCAGCGTACAAGGTGGAATGTTTGCATGAACGTTTGCACTTGCGCCTCGCGGGGAACAATTTTGGTGTGCGCTTGCTAATCACATTTGCGCTCACAACTAATCCCATAAGCAACGGTCTGCACAGCTAACTCGCGATGGATTAGTGCGAAGCGCATCGTCCCCGACAACTCACGCTCATAGATGGCGCCCGCATTTCGCCCCATTGTCACGAGTCCTAGTTCTTAAGTTCTAGCAAGTTGTTGGACACCCAAAGCGATGGCTTGAGCCGATTCCGGCTGGACTAAATGCCAACCGTCGACACGAACGACGAGCTCTGTTGTAGACCCGCATCAGCAGTGTTAAGGTATGGATCGACTCGAGGCCTTGGTAATGGTGGCAGAAATTCCACATTGATATGACCCAATTCCGCTGCCCCCGCTGACAACCGAAGTTGCAATCCCGATGACAAATGGCCTGCAACAGGTGTAAATCACGTCCGGAAGTTTCGCCCAAAGAACGCTGTGAAGAGTGACCAATAGGGCAAAGCTGACAAGGTTTGCCGATCGAACAATCGCGGATTAGAGGTGGCTTGGATACAGCACCACACCAATCATCTTGACACCCTCGATCCCTTCGCGCTGCATAGGGCGAATGCAGTAGCCAGTGCAAACCTTTCCACCTGGTCATTTCGAACCGCTAGTGAGTACTTCAACATCAAATCCCAACTTCACCAACCCGCGCACAAACAGTAGACCTCTGAAAATAGACTCAATCCACTGCCAAATCAGGAGCACACGCGGCCTTTGCACTCAATACTTCCTCCACACCACACGGTTCACATAATCCGTGTAACTGACGATGATCCGAAGTACCTTTTCGGACACATTGGGCATGGAATAATCTGCGACCGGTTCAAGCAGTCGGCGCTCGCCCGAAGGCTGCTTCGCAAGAATTTCCAATCCTTGCATGACGCGGTCTACGCTGAGTCCAACCATCATGACCGACGCTTGTTCCATACCCTCAGGTCGCTCGTGCGCCTCGCGAATATTAAGAGCGGGGAAATTGAGAATTGACGACTCTTCGCTGATTGTTCCGCTATCTGAAAGGACAGCGCGGGACTTCATCTGGAGATGAACGTAGTCAGAAAAACCGAGCGGCTTGAGCAAACGCACATTCGGATGGAACTGACTTCCAGTCGCGTTGACTCGCTTCTGAGTGCGTGGGTGAGTCGAGACAACAACCGGTAGGGCATACGACTCCGCGACCGCGTTGAGAACTTTCACAAGCCGTGCAAAGCTCTCATCGCCGTCCACGTTTTCTTCACGGTGAGCGCTAACCATAAAAAACTGCCGATCCTGTAACCCCAATCGAGCGAGGACATCGGAAGCGTCAATCTTGGCGCGATAATGGTTCAAAACCTCAAACATCGGACTGCCAGTCTTGATGACGAGATCGGCCGGCAGACCCTCGGCTAGCAAATACTCACGCGCGATGGAGCTGTATGTTAGGTTTACGTCAGCGGAGTGGTCGACGATCCGTCGGTTAATTTCCTCTGGCACTCGCTGATCAAAGCAACGATTGCCTGCCTCCATGTGAAACACCGGGATTTTCCGGCGCTTCGCCGGAATGACAGAGAGGCAACTGTTCGTGTCGCCGAGTACCAGGAGTGCTTCTGGGCACAACTCCGCTAGCACGCCGTCTACAGCGGCGATGATTCGTCCGATCGTCTCGGCTGCTGTCCCCCCGGCCGCGCCTAAGAAGTAGTCAGGCTTACGAATTCCCAGGTCTTCAAAAAATATCTGGTTCAATTCGTAGTCGTAATTCTGTCCGGTATGAATAATCGTGTGATCACAGAACTCATCGAGCTTTGCCATGACCCTCGAGAGACGGATGATTTCTGGGCGTGTGCCAACGACGGTTGCTACTTTTAGTTTTTTCATGTCAAACCTTGTGTGCAACAGTATCTGGTCGATTTGGGCTGAATAATTCATTAGCCCAGAGAAGTACAACTAACTCGGTTTGTCCGACATTGGTAATGTCATGAGCCCACCCAGGGACGGTGTCCACCACTTGGGGTGCGTCACCATTGGTCTCAATGGAGAACGACTCGCCGGAAACGACGTGTCGAAACCCAAATCGCGCACTGCCGCTTACGACCAAAAACTTCTCATTCTTCGTGTGGTGGTAGTGGCCGCCGCGCGTGATCCCCGGGTGAGCGGTGAAGAACGAAATCTGGCCGGAATTCTGCGTTCTCAGCATTTCAGCGAACGCGCCGCGGGGGTCGACATGGTGGGTGATTGGATAAGCAAAGTCTGCCGGCGAAATGTAACTGAGATACGTAGCGTACAGCGCCCGCAGAAATCCAACCCCAACCGCGTCGACGCCAAGGTGGCGACGCGTATCGTGAAAGTGATGAATAGACGTAGCGATCTCTCCAACCGTGGTTGAATAAATTGGCTCCACCGTACCGAACGGACCCCCAGCCAATGTATTTCCGTCCTTGGTCGCTGTAAGAATTGAGATGAATGCATCGATTACATCATCGATGTACACGAGGTTGACAGGCGCAGCTGGATCGTTGATCGTGATCGGCAAACCACGTGCAATGTTGTGGCAAAACGTGGCTACTGCCGAGTTGTAGTTTGGCCGACACCACTTCCCAAAGACATTGGGGAGGCGAAAGATATGCGCCCATTTGTTCGCGTCCCCGAGCGCCCCAAGCAGGACGTCCTCTCCAGCGCGTTTACTCAGTCCGTATGGATTGTCCCGCTCGGCTTGCGTGGACGAACTAAGAATGACTGGCACGCCGCCACCACGAGCAGTCACAAGATGTGCGATACGTGCCGTTAAGTCACGGTTCCCTGGCATGAATTCACTGGGATCCTGTGGACGATTTACCCCAGCGAGGTGGAAGACGATGTCGCAACTGGCGATACCTGTCTCGAGATCAGAGGCGCTACTTCCACGATGGATCGGAATGACGTCGCAATTCGGGAGCTCCCGTAGTCGCACACATAAATTGCGACCGACGAACCCGTTGCTTCCGGTGACTAAGGCGCGCATGATGATTAGTCCACCGGCTGGGGCGTCTTGCCAGCCACTAGATCACGGATAAATTCGAGACGAAGTAGCAACTTCTTCGTGCCTTCGACATCAAGCCTACGAGTGTTGTGGGAGTTGTAGTCCTCGCTTGTGGACAACTTCGACTCGCCCTGATCAAAGAACTTCCCATAGTTCAGATCACGCATGTCAGGTCGAACCCGGAAGTATTCACCAAGATCCTCGGAGGCAACCATTTCCTCGCGGCTCAGAAGTGCTTCATACAATTTTTCCCCGTGGCGCGTCCCGATGACACGCATCGGGTAGGAGGGCTTACCTAGCAATTCAAAGATTGCGGTCGCAAGGGTGGCTATCGTGGCCGCTGGTGCCTTCTGGACAAAAATCTCTCCATTATTCCCGTGCTCAAAGGCGTACAAGACTAGATCCACGGCATCTTCGAGGGTCATCATGAATCTTGTCATGTCGGGATCGGTGACAGTGACCGGCTGACCTGCAAGGATCTGATCCACGAAGAGCGGTATCACCGACCCGCGAGAGGCCATGACGTTACCGTAGCGAGTACCGCAGACAACCATGCCACTTCCCACCAATGCTCTTGATTTGGCGACCATCACTTTTTCCATCATCGCCTTGGATATACCCATCGCGTTGATCGGATAGACGGCCTTGTCAGTGCTAAGGCATACAACGCGCTTCACGCCACAATTCACCGCCGCTTCAATCACATTCTCAGTGCCAAGCACGTTCGTCTTGACCGCCTCGAGCGGAAAGAACTCGCAAGATGGGACTTGCTTGAGAGCGGCTGCATTAAACACGTAGTCAACGCCGCGCATCGCGTTCGTCACACTCGCGTAGTCGCGGACGTCGCCAATGTAGAACTTAAGTTTGGGACTCTTGTAGCGCTTACGACAATCGTCCTGCTTCTTCTCATCACGGCTGAAGATTCGAATCTCGCCGATATCACCCTGAAGAAACCTTCGCATAACAGCATTGCCGAATGATCCAGTTCCACCGGTTACTAACAGTGTCTTGCCTTTGAACATGATCGATAATCCTTAAGCGTGTGGCGTTGGCTGATGCTTCAATCGCACGGAGGGTAGCTTGTGCGCACTCACTTCCAAGCGGGATCGTTGAGACCGCGTTAACCAATCTAGCCTAAAGTGGATCGGCTTGAGTTCGGGTCAGCATTTCGGAATTTTGGAGTTTATTTCCACGGTTTTAAAAAAAGGAGGGTGTACTTCCCGACTGCCCCCGGGAGAAATTACGTCGCCACTTTTTAGGATGTCTTTTTCGAACGTCAACTTTCGCACATGCGCCTGTGCGTCGAACATCGTCTTTGGGCACCTCGCCAATTGTCAAAGAGACGCAATATCGCCCAGCGCTCGCACTTTCGTGCCGCGCAGTTATGCTGAAGGCAGGGAATCTCTGCCCAATGCTGGACTGTCGGGCGCTCGCCCGTGTTACTTGAAATGCCACGCCCTATGAATCCCGTGACCATGCGAATCGCGATCATCGCGGACACCTACCCGCCGCTCCGGATGAGCGGCGCAGTGCAGATGCGTGACCTAGTTCAAGCATTCTCCGACGAGGGGCATGAGCCGACAGTCATTGTTCCAACCTCGGGGCTGGATTGCCCATGGCGCATCGAGCGCGACGGGCGTATCACGGTCCTACGGGTCCGCACTCTGCCAACGAAGGATGTCGGGCACGTCCGCCGGGTCATCGCTGAAATGCTGCTGCCATTCATACTGCTGCGTGCTGTGACGGCCAGCGGGTTGCGCGGCGTACGGTGGGGTGGGGTGGTGTGGTACGCGCCGACGATCTTCCTAGGTCCGCTTGTCCGCCGGCTACGTCTCGAGAGCGGCTGCCGGAGTTACCTGATCCTGCGTGACATATTCCCGGAGTGGGCTGTCGACATGGGGATCATGCGGAGGGGCCTCGCCTACCGGTTCTTCAAGTGGATCGAACGAAAGCAATACGACGTCGCCGATACGATCGGCGTGCAGACCGAGGCGAACCTGCCCTACCTGTCAAGTTGGACCGCGGATACCGGGCGTGATCTCGAAGTGCTGCAGAACTGGCTCAGTGTTGCGCCCATCAAGCCCTGCAGAATTGACATCTCGGCTACGCGCCTTGCCGGACGTAGAGTTTTTGTATACGCGGGCAACATGGGCATCGCGCAGGGGATGGATGTATTCATCGAACTCGCGCGACGGATGCGATCGAGGACCGACATTGGGTTCCTCTTCGTTGGTCGCGGCAGCGACGCGGCGCGGTTTGCCGATACGGTCGAACGCCAGGGCTTGGACAACGTTGTCTTCAGCGACGAGATCGAACCGGCCGAGATCCCAGGGCTACTGTGCCAGTGCCATGTCGGCATCGTTGCGCTCGATCCTCGCCATAAGAGCCACAATATCCCAGGTAAATTTCTTACCTACATGCAGGCCGGCATGCCTGTGCTCGCGCGTATCAATCCCGGCAACGACCTAGAGCGGCTAATCAATGCCGAGCGACTGGGTGCCGTCTGCACGGGCGGCGGGGTCGAGGAACTGCAGAGCTGCCTAGAACGACTGCTGGGTAACCACGCACTAACCGATGGCGTCCGTGAGCGTGCTCTAGCCGTCTCGGAGCGGCTCTTCTCCTCGAAAGCAGCCGTGCGGCAGATCGTCGCCGCACTTGAGGCGGCGCCATTGAGGCCCCGTTCCATGTCGGTGCTACTGCTCAACCAGGCGTACTGGCCTGACGTGGTCGCAACGGCTCAGCATGCCGACGACCTTGCTCGCTCGCTAGTCGCACGCGGTGACCGGGTGACTGCCGTCGCTAGTCGCGCGATCTACGGCGAGCGGGGCTCGACGCTCAAGCGGCGCGACACCCACGGCGGTGTAGTCATCCACCGTGTCGGCCTGCAACTCTTTGGCAAGCAAGGGATCACGCCTCGGACCTTCGACTTTGCGCTCTTCTACGCCGCAGCCGCGCTGCGCTGCCTGATGCTCAAGCGCCACGACGTGGTCATTTGCTTCACGACGCCACCATTCATCGCGCTCGTAGGTGTGCTTTTGAGGCTAGTCAAGGGGACCAAAGTGGTCTACTGGACGATGGATCTTTACCCAGACGTCGCAGGTGCCGCAGGGCTGCTGCGTCGCAAGGGAATTCTGTGGTCCACACTCCAGTCAATTGATCGATTCTGCCTGCGCCACAGCGACCGGGTGGTAGTCCTAGGTAAATGTATGCGGGACGTTGTGGTTTGCAAGGGCGCTGACCCGACGCGCGTGACAGTCATTCCTGTGTGGAGTGGCGCGGAGGAATTCCCGACCCGAGGTCGGCTCGACAACCCGTTACGTACAGCGTGGGGCATTGGCGACCGCTTCACGATCCTCTACACGGGCAACTTCGGCATCGGTCACGATATGACGGCGATCGCTGGCGCGGTAGAGGCTCTAAAGGACGACGATCGCATCCGGTGGCTTTTCATCGGCGAGGGTAAGGCGAAGCCTGCGCTCGATCGACGCATAACCGCGTGCGGTGCGCGCAATGTGGTAGTAGCGGGCTACCAGCCTCGCGAGCAGTTAGCTGACGTGCTCGACGTGGGCGATGCGCACCTCGTATCGCTACTCCCGGGCTGGCAGGGGCTCCTGCTGCCGAGCAAGTTCTTCAGCGTGCTCGCGGCTGCCAAGCCCGTGCTATGGATCGGTCCAGATGGCACCGAATGCAGCACAATCCTGCGTGAGCACCAGTGCGGCTTTGAGATCCAGCCAGGCGACGCGACGACGCTAGTCGATCGCATCCGTTGGCTGCTTGAGCACCCGGATCAGGCGCATGCGATGGGCGAACGCGGGCGACAGGCATATCGCGAGCGCTACTGTTCGTCCGAGGCCTGCAAGCACTGGCACCGCGTGCTGACCGACGTTGTCGGCCGCTGACTAGGTTGGTTTACGTGCCGCCAAGGCGCTAGGCACGCTGCGAACCGTTCACCCTTGGTGGGTTGAAGGACATCAGCTCCTGCGGGTGTGCGCATCCGTACAGACGCGCGGGTCCCCACCGATTAGCCTTGTGCATAACAGCGATCGCGGGGTGTAATGTGCATGTCATGCATGTCGAACACTTCTCTAGGAGCATGGTGCAGAGCATGGGCGGTGCCGGCAAGCACGACGACTGCGACATCATAGACAGCCTCTGGACGATCCTGAAGAAGGAACTCGTCCCAGGACCAGCGCTTCTATACACACGCCGCATCGTGCGTCAATATATGAATGCATCGAGGTGTGTTACTGACGAATCAGCATCCACGGCTGTGGCATCAGTGCGAGGCTGGTTTGCAGCCAATCAGGAAACTGATCTGGTGTGAGTTGAACAACTGAGTGACGAATCCTCGCTGCCTGCTATGAGCCGAATCAGTCAAAGTTGTTCTTTGAGAAGTCGAACGTCCCGCCGCCGAGTTTTTCGCTAACGACGATGTGTAATGACCCGCATGGCTCATTCGCCACGCTCTTTCAGCCCGCGAGTACGGTTTCGGCTTGGCTGTGTTTCAATATCATGGCCGAACACTCCAACTCGCTGTAAGTGCGTTGATCATGACTACATTCATAGCATCGCCAAGTTGTTGCCCGACAGCTTGTGAAGTCCAGTCGACAAGCGCGGGATCTGAACCATTCAGATAATCACGAGCAAGGGCCACTCGGATCATGCCGCGAAGTTCCAAGAACGCCGCGCTTGGATGGCCCCCCGGCCATTGAGCGACATAGATCGCATATCTCATACCTCCCCACACCGCGATGCCCGATGCTCCGGCGGCCACTAGTGGTTGAATTTGATCATGTAAGAATTCCGCCGATGGAATTGGCATCAGATCGGTGGCTATGCCACCCCCTTGAAACCAAGGGCACACCATGGGAATAATCGGAGGCACTTCCATGCTGCGTGATTGGAACCAATGTGCGATGGCTTCCATGTTTGCACGTCTCCACCAAACTTCTGTGGCATCGGCATCGGCGGTTGATGGCATACCCTTTGCCCGTTCGTAAAGGTCGTAAACACTAGGCATGAAAAAATCCATCTCTGTCATCAGTGGCTCGATGACCCCCGTCAACTGGACATACTTGGCCACACGTTGTTCCGGAGTGAATTCACTCCAAATTCCCTCTGGAAACCAGTAGGGGATTCTCGGAAGTCCGTAATACGTCCATTTGGTGTTTGGATATCGAGCTTTCAACGCACGAATTGTGGCAACCATGGAATCAAGAGCAGGCTGGTACCTCGGATCTGAGGGTCCGGCGTTCCAAATGGCATCGAACGGCTCTTCAAAGTCAAGAACGCCCCACTCAGATCCCTTGCCAAGTTGGATTAGCCGTTCTACTTGCGCGATGGCTTTGGCAGGATCGATGATCCCCGTGTTAGAGATTGCAACATCGACGTCATATTGCCCGACGAGCATATAAGGCTGTGAGTTACCAATCGCGGGTGGATTGTCACCCGGGAAAGAGTCATAGATTAAATACCACGGGTTGGAAACAACGGCCGGGGTAGGCACTACCGGCGGTGGAACAACTGGAGGGGGAACGACTGGAGGGGGAACGACTGGAGGTGGAACGACCGGAGGCGGAACGACCGGAGGTGGAACACTTGCGACGATCACGAAGGCGGGCTCCGTGGCGATGCGTACGATTGATGACGAGGTGGATGTTGTGAACCACGCCCCATAGTTGCCTGGCTCAATGTGAATCATTGATTCTTGACCACTGGCTAATTTCACCCACACTGCGGATACGCCTTCGCGAACCGAGATACGAACCAACTTAAAATTGCTTACTACGGCAACTGAGGCGAAGATACGGCTTCCAACTACGGTTCCTTCTGGCAAAGCGCCAGATGGGTAAAGCTGATTGGACCCCAAATACTGCTGTAGTTGAGCCCGAACAATCTGTGAAGCGGCCAATTCGTCCGCGGCTATTGTGCTATCGCCTGCCTTAATGATGGAGGCGCCAGCCAAGCGCAAGTGCCAAGACAGTTCCTTCCACCACGAGATATTGTTGGCACGGTCAGGAAACACAAATGCACTTGCAGGAGACGCGGTCCAACTGATCATTGGACGGGTGGTAGCCGTGCGCTGCGTCTGGAATGTACTGAGACAAGCCTTGATCGACGCAAGCGGATCGGTAGCTGATGAAGCCACTCCCAATTCAACCAAGTCGTGAGTACCAAAGCCCCGATTGCGAGAGATATGAGCCAAACCAAAGCCGCTGTTTCGTTGAAGCGTCACCACAGCGTTCGGAAACTGATGAATGACAACGTCTGAGATTGCTGATTTCAGCACCGCGTCAATCCGACTTTCTGCAAGCGCATTCCACCGTGCGACGAATGCTGGACTTTGAGCCACCACCGCAGAGATAACCGGATACCCAAGCGCTGCCTTTAGCGCGACTGCTCGCCGGTCACTATTGATAGCAACCCAACTACCTGCGTAGCGCTGCACGCCGAGGGTCACCCCGCATTGGACGACAAAAACGTCAGCAGTACCACCAGCCGCAGCAAACTTCGTTAGCCAGGCCGAGACTCGACGTTTCACACGGGCTTCCCCGATGCTAAGCCACGGGCTTGGTACCGTTGCCGACTTTCGCATCTTAGGTTTCAACCTAATCACGTCATACGAAGTTACATCCTCTGCGAAGTTCTTCATCAAAAGTCCACGAGACCCTTGCGGACGTGCGGCGAGTGCTTGCGCGATCGATTCCGGAGGTGTCGAAGGGGTAACATGGACCAAGAAGGGTTGTGAACCGAGCGAGCTAGATTCGACCCATATTGCAGAAACATCGCCCACGCCCGACTGAGCAAAGGCTAAACCGCTAGCCGTAAACAAAGACACCAATGCCAACACACATAGCAAAAAGCGGCGTTGGCCAATAATCGCGTGAGTTACTTTAATATCTGTAAGCATAGATTCCCTTCCAAAGTTGCTGCGGCTTACCGCCGTTTCCACCGAGCGCGTGCCAACGCCGATACTCGCTTCACTTCCACTTCGCCACTGCCCCACCCCAACGGTTGGATGGTTGGATACGAAAATGTAAATGCCAAACTGCCCTTGCCAGTTTGCGCAATTTAGAATGAAGATTCGTCTAATGCCCCCAATTTGGGTTGTGTTGGTGCAGCTGCATGATTCCCCTGAGCACCCCCGTGTTAAAGAGGGTCTCCAACTACACCGGGCAATCCTTGTCTGCGCATAACTCTATTTTTTACTTAAGACACAGCACCAAAGCGGCAATTGCGCATCGCCAAGGGGGTCATAGCAGCATGAGGGCTAACTTGGAAAAATAACGGTCAATTTCGATTTGTTGGCCTCACATTTCGAACCGTTCTGGGAATGTCGGGTGTGCGTCGTTGTGTGGACAGAAGCGCTGATTGTCCGCCAATTGCATGTCTAGCGCTGGTCAAGGTCTACTGAGCGGAGCAGTTGTTGCGCAGTGGCTTCCGTCACGGCAGCGTGATCAGTCGCTAACAGGTGCGCATGTTAAGAGCACTGATGCCTATATTGCATAGCGAGACCACTAGTGCGCAACCCGGGATTTACATGACCATCATGGCTGCGAGTAAGAGCCTTCCTACGCCCCACAGAATGTAGGGCTCACTGCGCTCACAGATATGCAGCCCCGCCCACAATTGGTCCAAGTTGGCTAGACACCCCGGACAGTCAATTTCTTGCGACGCAGCAGCGGCCGTTCGACAAATCTCCAGGATGCTCCGGCAATCAATGCCGATGCGCCAAGTACACCAAATACTGCACCAATGGAACCCTCATATCCCAGCCAGAGCGCCAAGTTAACAAGTGGCATGTGATAGATATAAAGACCATATGACCAATCATTACTCCCAAGGACTGAACGAGAAAGCGCGGGTACGGAGTACGCGATCGCCAAGACGGTGATACCAAGGAGCGGTACGAGATAGAACGGAAGATTGTTTCCCAACGGGGATCCCCACCAAAAGTGATCGGCGATGACTACCAAGAAATACCCTATCAATATCACCAAAGAACGATCAAGGAGGCGGGGGACAATCCACTCGTGGCGGCGTTGCGCGAGTGCGCCTAGTAGAAACATAAAGAACCAGGGAACAAATGATGCTGTAAAGCATTGACCAGCCAATTTGGTCCCGAGTATCCGATCTAGATGTACCTGAATCTCCGGACCCCAAAAATTAGCAAGTGCAAACAGACAAGCTGGGAGTACAAGTGCTATATCGAATCGCGCGCGAGAGAGTCTACCGAGCAGGCCATACACCACCGCCGTCGCGATATAAAACTGGATTTCAACGGAAACAGACCACAAGCTCCCGTTGACTACTCCAACACCAAAGCCTCGAAGAAAGTCAGGATTCCAAAATTGGACCACCGACCCCGAGCATATGAACCACAGTCCAAGTTTGAACGACGACCACTCGACCGTTGCAAGGTATCCGCACGCAAACAGCATGACGACACTCAGAGTGGTGCACATCCATAGTGCTGGAAACAAGCGTAACGCACGATTGCGGAAGAAGTCGCGAGGGCTTGGCGATCGCTCCCATGATCTGCTAATCAGGTACCCGCTCAGAAAGAAAAAGATTGGCACTCCAGGGATGAAGTCCAATACCCAAAGTAACGGACCAGATTCCACATTTGGCGCAATGTGATGAAATGAGTGGCGAATCGCCACCTCGGCCGCGGCGATAAGGCGGATAAGGTCAAAGTTGTTTTCGGAAAAACGAAAGTTATCCGCGCGGTTTAAAGTGGAGATCCAATGAGGGGTCACACGCATCGCCAGAAATTGTATGAGGATTTATCCGTACAAATGCACTGTGGGTGCATGGGCTAACGCCGCAACTCCCCCGCCCAACGCCGGTAAGCGCACTTTCCACCGCACTCCTACGCTTATCCGACCCCATGCCCTCACTCCCCGCCCTTCCACTGCTCGCCGCAGCGCTCATCGCCCAGTCTCCCACGCCTCTAGCTGCCCCATCCGGCACAGGCACTAGCACCGGCACCACTAACACTGCGGCCTCTGCCGCCACCCCGCCACCCGCCGCTCCCTCCATCGCCCCCGTCGCGCCGCTCTCCTGGGCCGTCTTCGCCCAAGACCCGCTCGTCCAGGACCCCGTCTCCTTCTGTGTCGCTGATGACGGCTCGCTCTTCATCGCTGAGTCCTTCCGGCAAGAGAAGGGTGTCGAAGACAATCGCTCCTCCAAGTTTTGGCTTGAGGATGATCTGCAGCTGCAGTCCGTCGAGGACCGTTTGAAGATGTACGAGAAGTGGGCGTCCAAGCGCGAGGGCGGAATGAACTACTACCGTAAGGAAGAGGATCGGGTCACGCACCTTGTTGACACAAACGGCGATGGCGTTCCTGATAAGGTCACTTCGTTCAGTGGTCCGTTGAATGATCCGCTCGATGGCACCGGCGCTGGTGTCGCCGTGATTGATGGCTCCGTTTGGTACACGTGCATTCCTTCGCTGTGGCGCTTTCAAGACACCAAGGGCACCGGCGTTGCTGACGTGCGCGAGAAGATGTTCACTGGCTTCGGCATTCGCACCGCCCTGCGTGGTCACGACATGCACGGTCTCGTGCAAGGCCCAGATGGTCGCGTCTATTGGTCGATCGGTGACCGCGGCTACCGCGTTCGCAGCAAGGAAGGCAAGGAACTTTCGCGCGTCTTTACGGGCGCGGTATTCCGATGCGAACCGGATGGATCGCACCTGGAAGTGTTCGCGCATTCGCTGCGAAATCCGCAGGAATTAGCCTTTAATCAATGGGGCGATCTCTTTACTGGCGACAACAATTCTGATGGAGGCGATCGTGCGCGCATCGTCTACATCATGGAAGGCGGCGAGACTGGCTGGGACATGAACTACCAGACGCTTGAGGGCG
>Ga0247831_1004808_pt1 | contig 17572 bp, 20 predicted proteins | sample LaCruzMarch2015__9_FD_192406 | JGI IMG/M metagenome (GOLD analysis project Ga0247831, IMG submission 192406) | Freshwater microbial communities from meromictic Lake La Cruz, Castile-La Mancha, Spain - LaCruzMarch2015_1m | ecosystem: Environmental > Aquatic > Freshwater > Lake | place: Spain... | reverse complement strand
GTTCAGCAGCCCAAAGTTTTTGTTGTTCAATTTGAGCTTGGAGTTCACGCAATAAATGAGCCACACAAAGCGCATGCCGGCAATTTGTATACGTGAAATAAGTGGCGTAACAATCATGCACAGCCCAACCTTTGAATGCAGCCGTTAAATTTTAATCCTACAAAGGTCAGGAACGCATACAGCAAAAACTTCCTCATAAAGGGGGAGAACCATAAAATACCGCAGAAGGAGGAATAATTTAAAATTCAAGAATCAGCGCTGATTTGCGTTTTTTTTTGAACAAAGCTTCTTATCTTGGCGAAAAATATAAATACTTTATCGATATGTTAGCATCAGATGAAAACACCACTTCAGATGAGGTCATCTCCATTATTTGTATTCCCGGAACCTGGGATAGTTGGGAAGATTTCACACAGTCCATCAGCACAGCAACAAATGGAGCATATTCATTTGAGGGAGACATCCTAATAAATTCAATGGATGAAAGATTCTACACTATTGAGTTTTTTGAAGCGCAGGAAGACCTGGACGAGTCATTCAGATATGCGGGCATGGTCACTGGTGTGTCTGAGGATTTCCTTGAAGAAGTTGGCAACCAAAGCCATGTCATTTTCATTTCCGGCGTTACGGGGAACATGGAAGAAGCTTGGCATCTCGCCCTCGCTGCAAAAGCAATTCTTGATGCAGGTGGAATCGGAATCAGAATAGAAACCGCAGGCAAGGCATTCGAAAAAGAGTACTGGAATGAATTGATTGAAAATTTTAAGCCCTTAAACCTGTATCTAATGTTTGTTGTCGACACCATCCTTGACGAGGACGGTAGCGTTTATACCTGCGGCATGCACAATATAGGCTACAAAGACACCATCATGTCTGGAGAGAAATTTGAAGAAGCAGCTACATTAATTTACAATTTTGCTTATTATCAAATTCACAACAACACTACCATCCAAAATGGCGGAGTTTTTAGTACAGGCCTAAGCTCACCAAAATTCAGGATAATTGACGAGCCTAATCAACCTTACCAAGGAGACGAGATGTTTGAAAATGATTTTGGGATGTGGCGACTAAGCAGGCTTTAAATGGTGCAGGTCTGCTCATTAACGCACAAAGACTAGGCCATAATTTTGCATCATGTGCAAAATCGTGTATAGCTTAAAAATCAAGAAAAAGCGGGAAGCACCTTGTCGCATGGGAATCAGCTTTTATCTTGTGGCGGAATACCTCAAAAAAACTGCCATGATCCAAAAAATTACCCATCGGGACAAAATCAGTCTGGTACTGGCTTTTTGTTTTAGCCTCGGCTTCTGTACCTTTTTGCCCGCACAAACATTGCAGGTGATGACTTTTAACATCCGCTACAATAACCCACAGGATGGTGAAAACCAATGGTCAAAACGAAAAGAATACCTGTCCAGCATGTTGCCTTTTTACGAAGTAGACATTTGTGGCATGCAGGAAGCCCTGGTCGACCAAATCAGAGATGTAATCAAGAACCAACCACAATATGCGTACCTGGGTGTGGGGCGAGACGACGGCGTGGAAGGAGGAGAATTTTCTCCCATTTTGTACCGCAAGGACAAATTTGAAGTGCTTGGTAGCGCTACCCTGTGGTTGAGTGAAACGCCCGACGTGCCGAGCAAAGGTTGGGATGCCAACCTGAATCGCATTGTCACCTGGGCAAAATTCAAGGACAAAAAAAGCAAAAAGGTTTTTTTCGTCTTCAATACCCATTACGACCACATAGGCAAAGTTGCCCGCCGGGAAAGCTCCAAATTGCTGCTGCAAAAAGTCAAGGAAATTGCAGGAAACACCCCGTGCATCATCACAGGAGACTTTAATGCCACTCCCGATGATGAACCCATCAAAGTATTGGTAGATGAAACCAATCCAGATAAACTAACCGATACCGAAAAAATCTCACTCAGCCCTCACTTTGGTACATACAGTACTTTTAATGGTTTTCAGTCCCAGGAGCAGGAGGGCCGCCACATTGATTATATTTTCACCAAAAATCCAGTCAAATTCAAAGTACTCAAACACGCGACTTTGAGTAACACCTGGGCAGGCAGATTTGCTTCGGATCATCATGCGGTGATGGTCGTGCTGGGATGGATTTAGCTAAAATATTCAGCGTACGCTGCAATACATTGGGCTTGAAGGCTTTGGCGCGGCTGGGCTGATTGTTAACATTTGGGCTTTAAACAAATTTAAACCAAAATCCCTTCAGGAGATAATGTGCACAAGTCAAAGAATTGTTCCAGCGGGCAGCGCACCGCATAACGAATCGCCTCCATCTCAAATTCTACACTCAAAAAAGGGTGTTTTGCATATTTACCGCACAATGACATCTAACATCTTGTAACCCTTCGTTTCAACGAGGGGGTAAGGATCAACGGGGAATTTCATCTATCATCTTTCCAGAGCGCACATCAAGCCAAATAAAGCACGGATGCACGCTCTGGAAAGATGATAGATGTGAGGGGAGGTCATGCCTGGCCACCCGTTGAAACGGGCGGTTACAAGATGATAGATGAGATTTAACCTCGATTCTAGCAACAAAAATCCCTCACCCTCAAATAAAACTTTAATTGTGAGGCTTTTGAAAAGGGTGTCAGTGATCCCGTCTGGAGTATTTTTTCCAACAACTGACTATCTGGTAGATGTTTTCACTCGTGCCACCTACCGCGACATCATCATTGAACACCCAGAAAACTACTCACCATCTGGCTGTAATTTTCCCGCATCGGCAAGTCCAGATCAATGTACAAAGCGCTGCGTTCTACCCGAGCACTTTGTTCCAAACCCGGATTAACACCCTCCTTGTAATACGTCTTCCAATATGCCCCAATCCCCCGTTTTTGCCAATTCGGCAGCTCGTTAAAATTGATCCCGCGTTGAAACAAAAGTTCATTTTTCTGCGCCACACTCAACTTTTCAAGCCGCCGGGTAGCCTGGGTGCTGTTCAGTTGCTCCTGCCGCAAACGCCAATAACAGTGGGCATTGAGGGCATTGCGGTAAGCGTCTTCATTGCGCCAGCGAAAATAATCCACCACCAATTCGGCGTTGGGCAGCTCCGCGATGCGACAATCAAAAACGCCCATTCCACCCAGCAGGCTGGAGAATTTGGCACTGGCCTCTCCGGCCAAAATGGAGGTGTATTTGCGGTGTTTTCGGCCAAAGGCATTTTCATTCAAATCAAACAACAAAGAGATTTCATCACTTTCGGTATAGCCATAAATGACTTTGAAGCCGCAGTTCATCAGGTGTTTGAGGGTCTCGATCATCAAATCCCGGAATTTTTCGTCAAATGGGGCCTCAAAAGCGTAGGTCTCCTTGGTGAGCCGGGTAAAATTGCGTCCGTCCAGCCGCGCCACCATGTACACGTTGGGCACAACACAGCGGTCGGTCGCAGTTTCGTAAATTCGCATTTTGAGGTCTAAATCGTCAAATTTCATCGTTCCAGGTTTTGATGATCCATTTATTGTCTTCGTATGCAACGTAGTACAGTTCATCAAAACCTTCGTCCAGCGTAGGAAGTTCCAATTTGAGGTAAGTGCCCTTGATGCCAATTTCGGGTATTCGGGCTTTGCCTTCACGCTGAGCATTCCACATCAACGCCTGTTTCAAACTGGATTGAAAGTAATACGCAATCACCCGAAATTGCCGGGATTTGGCCTTGTCGATGTAGTCTTTCCGCTCGGCGCGGGTTGGGTTGGTATTGTCGACGACGAAAGCCTGCTGGGTATACAAACAAGTGTCGATAAACTGGGCTTCCTTATTGCGCGTATTGAGCTGATCCAGGGAGATATAGACGTGGGTACGAAAGAAGTTGTTGAGGTAAAAAGTGGTTTTGCCGCTGGCCTGGATGCCGATGAAAAGGATGGCTTGCATGAAGTTTTTGGGGGATAAACAAGGATTTGGGGTGAAAGATTCCGAGAAGTCTAAACTTAGTGTATATTCCCGATTATTAAACACCTTTGGAGACTATGAAAATAACCCACCTCTTGTGTATGATGCTGGTTGCAAACTCGCTTTGCGCCCAAACACCATCCAATACCCGACCAAATATCATTTTCATCCTGACCGATGATCACCGTCACGATGCACTAGGCTATGCTGGCAACAAATATGCCCATACGCCCGAAATGGATCAATTGGCCAGGGCGGGGGCGTATTTTAAAAAAGCCATCGCCAGCACCCCGATTTGTGCAGCGAGCCGAGCCAGCATCTTGTGTGGCTTGCACGAACGCACCCACAAGTACACCTTTCAGGTAAACAGGGGCCGGCAGGAATACATGGCTACCGCTTACCCCAAAGTCATGAGGGAAGGGGGCTATTACACCGGCTTTTTTGGAAAATTCGGAGTGAATTACGATCGACTGGGCGACCTGTTTGATCGGTATGAATCCTATGACCGCAATGAAAACTACCAGGACAAACGTGGCTATTTTTATAAAACCCTGAACAAAGATACGGTACACTTAACGCGCTATACAGGGCAGAAAGCCATCGATTTTATAGCTCAGGCACCAAAGGACAAACCATTTTGCCTCTCCCTGAGTTTTTCGGCACCACACGCCCACGACGGTGCAACTGAGCAGTATTTTTACGATCAACAAACGGCGGGTCTTTTAAAAAATGCAAAAATTGCTCCGCCACCACTTGCTGAGGACCGTTTTTTTGAGGCTCAGCCCGCGAAGGTTCGGGCGGGGTTCAGCCGCTTGCGCTGGACCTGGCGCTTTGACGAAGCGGAGAAGTACCAGCGCATGGTCAAGGGCTACTACCGCATGATTGCAGGGGTAGATCTCGAAATTGGTAAAATCCGCGCACAACTCAAAAAACAGGGCCTGGACAAAAACACCGTGATCATCCTCATGGGAGATAACGGTTACTTTTTGGGCGAGCGCCAATTGGCAGACAAATGGCTGATGTACGACCTCTCCGTCCAGGTGCCGCTGATTGTGTACGACCCGCGCATTCGCCAACACCAGGAAGTGGAAACGATGGCCTTGAATGTGGACATTGCAGCTACCATCGCTGAATTGGGACAGGTGCCGTTGCCCCGAGGCTGGCAAGGCAAGAGCCTTTGTCCTTTGTTGACAAAAGCAGCCCCAAACTTTAATCGGGACACCATTTTGATCGAACACTTGTGGGAGTTTGAAAACATCCCACCCAGCGAAGGGGTACGGACGAAAGAATGGAAGTATTTCCGCTACGTCAACGACAAAGCCTGGGAGGAGTTATACGACCTAAAAAACGACCCAAATGAGGAATTCAATCTGGCCAAAAAACCTCAGTACCAAGTCGTGCTGGCCCAATTGAGGCGAAGTCTCGAAAACTTCATTCAACAATACCGCGACCCCTACTCGGGTATTCCCCACGGACTCAGTGCTGCATACAGGGCTAGCAAGGGAGCGAATCCTGAATACACCTGGCTGTTGCCCAAAGAAGCCCTGGCGCAAAAAGCTTATCAAATTTTGGTGGCTACTTCACTAAAGCAAATTGAGCAAAACTCAGTTGATGTGTGGGACAGTGGACAGGTGCGCAAAAACACCAATGCCAACATCCCCCACGAAGGAAAACCGCTCCAGCCCGGTCAAATTTACTACTGGAAAGTCCGGATTTGGGATCAGGACAATCGTTTGAGCGAGTATTCGGTGGTGCAGTCTTTTAATGGGGGTATGAATTGAGCGCATTATTTCAACACCTTCAGCAATTTCCGCGCAATCACCTCATACCCTTTATCCGAGGGATGCAGCCCGTCGTAAGTCATGTCAATTGCTTCAAGCGGATAGGGATATTCGTCCGTTGCAGGATCAAAAGGGATGTCGATGAATGTTGGGTATTTGTAGTTTTTGTAAAGGCCCGTTTGGGGGTCTTTCAAACGTTTAAATTTCACCAGTTTTTCTAGTTTCAAACTCGGGGTATTGTACAAATCCACAACCTCAATCTGTTCAAATTTGCCGATGGTACTGATGGCTTCGGCAAATTGAGCAAGCCGCTGTCCCTTTTTCTCTTTGTACGAACCATAGGCATTGTTTTTCATATTGGCAATGTAGACAAAATCGACCCTTTGCATGGGGGTGATCAAAACGATTTTTGCGTCCTTGTTCAGGTCGCGCAACTTGTTGATGATGATTCGAAAAGAGCCGTACACCGTCTCGTTGCCGCTGTTGTTTTGATAATCTGAAAAATTGCCCAGGGGCCGGCCCCACCACCAATCATTGGTGCCCAAAAAAACGCTGTAAATATCGGCTTTGCTCAAACCGAGGGTCTCTATTTTTTGAGCGATCCCCCCCGAAGTCCAGCCATTGTAGCCTTTGTTGACGTATTCAATCTGGGGCAATCGCTCCACCACCCGGGTCATGTAGCCCTTGGTGATTCGATTGCCCGTTTCATTGGGGTGCTCGTTTAGGTAAGTGATGGAATCACCAATGGCCACCCACATGGTTTTGGGGGGTGTGGATGTGCTGAGGGTAAGTATGGCTAGTAATAGAATGAGCTTCAGCTTGATTGTAAGCTTAAGAGGGAGTTTTATCCAGTACCAGTTTTTCATTCAATGCATGTTTAAGGTAGAAAAAAATTAGGGAGTTTTTAGGCTCACTTGCTATTTCTTCACCTCCGCTCGTCCAAGACTGGGGCTAGCGGGGTTGAGCCTCGTACTAATCTGGCGGATGCAACCCCAATTTCCTCAACGCAGTGCGCAAATTTTTTACTCCGATTCGATTCAGTTTTAGTTTCACAACGGTTGCTCTTCCAATGGGTGTGATGCCGATTGCTTCACTTTTATTTTCATTCCACATAAAATGTTCTTCCCAAAGATGGAGTCGCGGATTAAACAATGATGTGCTTTCCCCAGTGACTGGATCGGTGTTGGCTGTATTGGTGTATTTGTGGTTATTACAAGCCTGGCAAGCATAACACAAGTTATCCAAGTCATCTTCGCCTAGCTTGGCTGTAGGAATAATATGATCAACCGAAAATCGGCTTGGAGAGAATTTCTCTTGAGAGCGGCAGTATTCACAACAATATCCCGCGCGTTGGGCTACGGCTACTTTAGTTTTCTTCTTCAGACTCATATGCTTGCGGGCATATGCCCAATTCATCCATCAATACTTCTAAAGGTTTGTTTTGCAGCACTGCCAATTCTACCAATGCCTCCATCCGTTGGGCATGAGCTATATCAATAGAATCGGTCAACTCAATCAATTCAGCCAATTCAGCATCGATGATGGTACGTTCATCCCTCTTTTGCACCAAGCTATGAAAACGATTCCAGACTTCAGATGACAAACCACGGTTGATCATCTGTAACAAAGCGGTGGTATTGGATTTGTCTTCCCTGGGTTGTCCCTGTACATTTTTTTCCAACAAACGTAGAATGTAGGCATCAACATTTTGCCCCGCAGCGGATGCCGTTGCGCGTAATTTTTGTTCCAGATCTTGTGGCAAGTCAATTACTATAGACATGGTAATTGGTTTATGCTGGTAAAGATATGTTTTTCGAAGGAGAGTGGCAAGTGTCATTGGTCACGAAAAGTATACCACTATTAATCATCAAAAGTGTACCACTGCGTTGTTGAATTTCTTGGGAGTTTTAACACCCGCTCGTCCAAGTCTTCCCTATTGCCCCCCAAGGCACTAACCAGATCGCTAGCCACGCATTCAGGTCACTTTCTGATTTTTGATGATCCGGTCAAAAAGGCCGGGCGTCAAGCGTTTTAGCAGCATGGCCAGCTGCTCTTTGGCTCCACCGATGTACACGTTTTTTTGCCGCTGGTGGATGGCCTTGAGTGCTTTTTGGGCAAATACATCTGCTTGCATTCCCTGGGCATTGCGGCTGTTTTGGAGTACCTCTTCGGTAATTCCGACTGCATTCCTGGCAATGTTGGTAGCGATAAATCCAGGTAGAATATGGCATACATTTAATCCAAGATCCTCCACTTCGAGTCGCAGGGATTCAAAAAAACCAACCACCCCATGTTTCGCGGCTGCGTAGCTGCTGCGGTATTTGGTATTGATTTTTCCCATGACACTGCTAATGACCACAATTTGCCCTTTTTGCTCCAACAAATGGGGCAGCATCGCTTTGGTCAGCGCAATGGTGCCGATCAGGTCAGTTTCCAGGATTTTGAGGTCATCTTCGAAAGGGGTATCAATGGCCAGGCTGCGTTGGCTAATCCCAGCATTGTTGACCAGGAGATCAATGTTTCCAAAAAGGGCGATGGCTTGCTGTGCCAATGCTGGGAATGCTTCATACTTCCGCATATCCAAAGGCAAAACTGCGGAGGGGATTTCCTGGCGCGGCAGGGAGGCCTGTACGCGTTGTAAGTCGCTTACGCTGCGCGAAGACAAAATCAGCTTGGCTCCCGCTGCATTAAAGGCTTTGGCCATCGCTTCACCCAAACCCGAGGAGGCTCCAGTAATCCACACAATTTTATCGTTAAAGTTCATGCTGTGCTGTTGAGTAAAAAATCAATGTTCATTCCCCAAATTAGGTATTCTGATCAAGGTGTCAAAATTGAATTGCACTCCGAAGCCTAACATAGGTCATCGATGATGCTGCTTTTGGGCGGTATTCAATTTATTACCATCGGAATCGTAGTAGAAATCCAAAGGCGTACGTATTTTGAGTCGCAACAGAAAAAACCATACAAGGTTAGAAGGGGGAAGGGTAAAAGGTTTCAAGGTTCGGAGGGTCGAGGGTCATATCTGGTCACTGAGCGAAGCCGAAGTGCCGGATATGACCCTCGACCCTCCGAACCTTGAAACCCTTCACCCTCATGTCAAAACGCATTACTTTCAGCCAAGGCTTTTCTTCCGTCCTGCTCTGGTCGGTACTTTCCGCTGCATTTATCGGGCCGGGTACGGTCACTACTTGTTCACAGGCAGGGGCTGCTTATCGCCTGCAATTGTTGTGGGCGCTGACCTTTTCCACCATTGCAGCGATCATTTTACAAGAAACCGCAGCGCGGATGACCATTGCTTCAGGCAAAAACCTGGGGCAGATCATTGCCTTGAAATACGGCGGAAACCGGGGGCGCAACATCAAATGGGCCTTATTCATTGCGGTAGCTTTTGGTTGTGCGGCGTACCAAACCGGGAACTTATTGGGGGCCATTTCGGGCGCTTTAATGTTTATCCCGGGCTTATCCCGCGAGGTACTCACCTTGATTTTGGCAGTGGGTTGTGCTGCCCTGCTGTGGATCAACAATTTCCAGGTTTTATCCCGTGCATTGGGCATCACGGTGGCAGTGATGGGGATCGCGTTTATGTATGTGGCGGTGCAAATCCCGGCAAGTATAGGAGAGTGGGCGCAAAACCTGGTTTGGCCCAGTGTGCCGGATGGTTCTGGTTTGTTGATCATTGGATTGATCGGGACCACCATTGTGCCCTACAATCTGTTTTTGGGTTCCAGCATTGGACAAAACCAGAGTTTGTCGGAAATGCGTTGGGGAATTGGCATCGCCGTGACGATCGGGGGGCTGATTTCAATTGCCATCTTGGCCGCAGGTATGTTGGTTACTGGTACGTATTCTTACGAGGCCTTGGCCACGGCTTTGAATGGCAAGTTGGGCGGAATGGGGGTGCTGTTGTTTGGCTTGGGTTTATTTGCGGCGGGCTTCAGTTCGGCGATTACAGCTCCACTTGCTGCTGCGGTTACTGCACAAAGTATGTTCAGCGCTGAGGGCAATGGCCGGGACTGGTCGGCTAAATCTGCCAACTTCAAACTGGTTTGGGGCGCAGTGTTGCTGGTAGGTACCATTTTTAGCATCATTGGGATTCGCCCAATTCCAGCAATCATTTTGGCGCAGGCCATCAATGGGGTTTTGTTGCCAGCCGTGACGATTGCACTGCTTTTTGCGGCCAATGATAAAACGCTCTTGGGCGCAGCTTATGCGAATGGATTTTGGTCCAACTTTTTCACGCTGTTCATTGTGGGGGTAACTTGCTTTTTGGGGCTGAACAACATTTGGCAGGCGCTGAATAAAGTGGGGCATTTGGTGGCAGACAATGCGATGGAGCCGATTTGGGTGATGGCAGGGGTGACATTGCTTGTTTTGGTGTACTTGGGGCTGAGGGTTTTTGGGAAGAGGAATATATTTACCGCACAATGACATCTAGCATCTTGTAACCCTTCGTTTCAACGAGGGGTAAGGATCAACGGGGAATTACATCTATCATCTTTCCAGAGCGCACATCAAGCCAAATAAAGCACGGATGCACGCTCTGGAAAGATGATAGATGTGAGGGGAGGTCATGCCTGGCCACCCGTTGAAACGGGCGGTTACAAGATGATAGATGAGGTTTGACCGCCTGGCAGTGGTAGCGCAATATTTTTGGTTGGCTTGGGAAGACTGGGGCTAGCGGGGAAAATAAAAAAAACATTTATTTTTATTTTTAAATTTAATGGCACTTTTTATATTTTTACACAAAAAATAGAAATGCCTAAAAAGCCAGCCAAGCCGCATGATGAATTTTTCAAGGCCACTTTTGGTCGGTTGGAAATCGCGCTGGATTATGTGCAGAAAATGCTGCCAGCAGCGTTAGTGGCGGAATTAGATACCAGTAAGCTGACCCGAGTCAATGGTTCTTATGTATCAAAGACACTACAAGAGTATTTTTCTGATTTGGTCTTTGAATTACCCTTTAAAAGGCAGGATCTGGCATGCAACATTTGCTTGCTTTTTGAACACAAGAGCGAAGTGCCGACCCATCCGCATCTTCAACTTTTGCGCTACATCTTGGATGGTATGGAAGAGCAATTGAAACAAAAAAAGAAGCTGTCACCCATCATACCCATTATCATCTATCAGGGCAAGAAGCGCTGGAAAGTCCGCGATTTATCCAAGTATTTTGGCAAATCCATTCCTGAAAGCCTGCTGCGCTATCTACCACGATTCGACTATCACCTTACCCATGTGAATGCCCTGGGTGATGAAGTGATTTTGGCTTTAGGCAAAAGTTTACTGGTCAATGCCTTGTTTATGATGAAGTACATCCGAGAACCAGACTTTATTATACAGCATCCACAACAAATATTTATTGGCCTGGATGAGGAAGGAAGCCCCGAGGACTTCTTTCAAGTCCTGCTTGTGTATTTTGTGAAAAACACCGAACTTGCACCAGCACAGGTTCGGGAGTTTATAGAGATATTACCCAAAACACTAAACAAAGCGGCGATGAGTACTTACGAAAAAATAATAGCAGAGGTAAAAACCCAGTCAGACAGCCTTCTGGCTGAAGAGCGGCAGCGTACCGCCAGAGAACGCCAACGCGCAGAAGAGGAACGCCAACGTGCAGAAGAGGCACTGCAACGTGAGGAAGAGGAACGTCAACGTGCAACAGCAGCCTTACAGCGCGAGGAAGAAGCCTTGCAACGCGAGGAAGAGGAACACCAACGCCTCAACAGATTGATTTACTATCTTCACGATGTCATGCAGCTTCCTGTATCAAATATCGCAGAAATGATGGGGGTTGAAGCGCAATATGTGCTGGAACTATTGAAGCAAGGTAGTGCTGAAGGGTGATTACGCTATCCTCCGCTAGTTCAAGTATTCCCTCCTTTATCCGCTAGGTAAAGTCTTTCCATTTAATTTCCAAGACGCACCGCTGGTACAATGTTCCAGAATTGTACGAGCGGTAGCGCGATGTTTTTTATTGGGGTTGGAAGACTTAGACTAGCGGGGCGAGAAAAATTCCTGGTTAAAAAAACTACTCAATTCCTCCAAACAATTCTTGGGGGGGTTCTGCAAAAAATGTAAATTTGGGTTAGGCCAAATCCACATTTTCAATGCCATTCTGAAATGGATAAAATAAAAAACTACCAAAACATCATCACCACCTTACTGGAGGAACACGCGGCGATTCCGCCCTCCTACCCTACTGCCTTGCGGGATGAGTTGATCATTGATACCCAGCGCAATCATTTCCAATTGATTACAGTAGGCTGGGAAGGAAGTCAATTTGTACACGAAGCTATTTTTCACCTCGATATCATTGATGGTAAAGTATGGATTCAGCAAAACAACAGTGAGGCTAAGTTGACCGATGAATTGATTGAAAGAGGGGTAGAGAAGTCGGATATTGTACTGGGATTTCAGCATCCTGAGTCAAGGGTACATTCGGGTTTTGCAGTGGCGTGATAAGAATGCTGATCATTTTGCACTAAATACTGGTTTTTCTAAATACCCGCATTGAGTTTGTGCTTTTTTCGTGCCAGTGTGCATACTCGTGCGTCTTGAAGAAGCGGGAATAATAGGTGTAGATCAGAAGACACTGCACCAGCGACTGCGACAATTCTTTTCATTGATTTCAAAAGACTTGGACTAGCGGGTTCATTTAACCCCTGTCACCTCCCGCAACAACTTAAAAAAACCTTTCTTTCGTTCTGAATTGATTCCCCAATCCACAGGAACGCTTTGGTATCCGTCCTCAAATCCTTCGTCCTTCATGCGGTAGTCAAAATACCCCCAGGAAGCGTAGGCCTGAATGGCAGCTACAAAATTATTTTGCTCAGCTTCGAAGTTGAAATGATCATCTTCATTGAACAGGATCGGAGTATTGTGGAAACCTGCTACATTTTTGGCATCGGCCACCAGTTTGGTGATCTTCGCAGGATCGCGCATACCATTGCCATGCAGCAATACAAAATCAGCCACCTTAACTACGTTGGATTGTGGTAAAGTACCACCGCCGTAACTTGTACTGACCAAAAGTCGATAGTCTCCTTTGCGCGTATTTTGTACCCGCTCAATCAGCTCATGTACCCGCTCTGGTTGCAGGATTGGGTGGTTGTAGCTGATATTGCATTCATTGTTGATTTCGACGAGGATGTTCCGGTATTTTTTCTTGAGCAGCCAGGCCGTGATGTTGTCTACAGCTTGGATGACAGCTGCCTCATCTTGCAAATGTTCGTCTTGGCCAAAATAGAAGTAGCCCAAAATGACCACCATGCCCAATTCATTGGCTTTGTCGAGGATCATATCCAGCCGGCGCAAATAATCGGGGCGCAGGTTTCCCTGGGGGTCAAATGCCGAATTGATCCAGCCTTTGTTGCCGTAACCCAGTGGACTACCTCCTTGCAAGTTGAGGGTAAAAGCCAACAAGCCCTGATTTTTCCAGAGCGGCATGGCGGCGATGAATTCCCGGGTGTTGCGCTCCGGGTCCCATTTTTTGGTGTCTGCATATTGAAATTGATCTCGGGTTGCTGGGTTCAAATCGTCAAAGATACCCTGCACCATCCGGGAGTTGAATAGTAGCCCTTCTATTTTATGGCCTTGCCACTCCCGTCCACGGTAGGTCAATTGGTTGTTGATATTGAATTGATTGCCCGTGATGGAAACACTCGTTTTTTGGGCAGAAGCCTGGGGAAGAAACGATACAAAGTAAAGCAAGCTGCCTAGGAGAATCGATTTCATGGTAAAGAAATTTCTCCAAAAATAGGAAAAAGCGAGCATTCAGCGCTGGGAAGGAAGTCAATTTGTACACGAAGCCATTTTTCATCTCGATATCATTGATGGTAAAGTATGGATTCAGCAAAACAACAGTGAGGCTAAGTTGACCGATGAATTGATTGAAAGGGGGGTAGAGAAGTCGGATATTGTACTGGGATTTCAGCATCCTGAAGCGAGGGTACATTCGGGTTTTGCAGTGGCGTGATGGGAATGTTGATCATTTTACATTAAGTACTGGTTTTTCTAAATACCCGCATTGAGTTTGTGCTTTTTTCGTGCCAGTGTGCATACTCGTGCGTCTTGAAGACGCGGGGATAATAGGTGCAGGTCAGGAGAAGACACTGCACCAGCGTTGTGCCTTGGGTTTTAATGGGGAAGACTTGGACTAGCGGGTTGATTAAAGAAAATTTCGATAAACCCTTTAGGTGAACGTTTCTTTCTGCGATCAAATTTACTAAAACCAAACCAATGATTCCAGTAGGCAGCACGTGATTTGATTTTAGTAAATTTCCGAGCGTTCGTGGATTTACCGCACAATGACATCTAGCATCTTGTAACCCTTCGTTTCAACGAGGGGTAAGGATCAACGGGGAATTTCATCTATCATCTTTCCAGAGCGCACATCAAGCCAAATAAAGCACGGATGCGCGCTCTGGAAAGATGATAGATGTGAAGGGAGGTCATGCCTGGCCACCCGTTGAAACGGGCGGTTACAAGATGATAGATGAGGTTTGACCTCGATTTTGACAACAAAAAAGCCTCACCCTTAAATAAAATTTTAAGAATGAGGCTTTTGAAAAGAGTGTTAGTGCTCCCGTCAGGAGCAACCTTGTTTGCTAAACTCCTGACTATCAAAACGCATTGCCGCGTAAGTTTCAAATCCTAAACACAATCCTAAACATTGGGCACTGATCCTGGCGAGTCTTTACCCATTGGGTCAGTGCTGCTAACTTGCCCTTGCATCACTTGTTGAACAGGTTTCACCAGAACGGGCGATAGATAAAACATCTTCACCATTTACACTATCTATTCAAAAATACGTATTCTCAATTTTACTTTTTCACCGTGATTTTCGCCAACAATCAAAAAAGGTAAAGAAAGGTCAGGGTTCGTCTCCAAAATGGTCCTCATGGTTTGTACATGTGTATCAGGAGATGCATGCCCAGGCCGCAAATAAATTATCCCCCAGAATGGGACGCTGTCTCTGAATATCAAAGTGCCAAAATCACTATCTTGACTGATTACAACCCTTTGCTCCTGGTAGGCCATTTCAAGAATTTTCCGATCTGACATCCGAAAAAGCCTGGCTTCTTTGATGTCGAAAACATCAAAACCCTGCTCTCTTAAATATTCGAGCAGTTCAACATCGATGTTTTCATCCGTTAAATATTTCAGGTCTTTGACGCTGATCATGCCGCCGTCTGTACTTCAATGATGATTTCGTTTTTGGCAAAACGAGCTGCATAGCGAATTGCTTCCATCACCAAATCAGGTGTAAGCAAAGGGTGTTTTGCGGCAATGCTCTCGACAGTGCCTCCGGTGCCGAGCCATTCCATCACGAGTTCCACACTGATGCGGGTTCCAATTATACAAGGCTTCCCATTGAGAATTTCTGGGTCAGATACAATATGCAAAAAAGGATTCTCCATTGGATTTTATTTTGTACCGTTGTGCTACGACTTCTTTAGTTTTTTTGGTCAGACTCACAGGCTTTGGGGCTAATGCCTAATTCCTTCATTAGCTCTTCTAAGGGTTTGTTTTGCAGCAAGGCTACCTCCACCAAGGCTTTCATTCGCTGGGCATGTGCCACCTCAATTGAATCAGTCAACTCAATCAATTCAGCCAATTCAACATCAGTAATCATACGATCATGCCTTTTTTTTACCAAGCTGTGAAAGCGAGCCCCGCTCGAACGAGTCTTCCACATTAATCGCCAGGCTGAAACGCTGGTGCAGTGTCTCATGACCTGCACCTATTATCCCCGCGTCTTCAAGACGCAAGAGCATGCAAAATACTAAAAAAGACCGACAATCCCTCTTCACGATTGATCATCAAACCCTGGCAGATACACAAAACTGCTCCCCGGCAAATACGGTTCCAGCAAATCAAGTTCCAGCAAACACCCCTCATTTTCAAATACATAATTCCGTGCACTGCTGTACAAATACTCTTCTGCTTTATCCACCCATCCAGCCCGAACCGGGTTTTGATGAATGTAGTCTATTTTTTGCCAAATCACCTTGGGTGAAACCAGCGCAATGGGGTGATTGTCTTGTAGCCAAAATTGATAAGTGCTGGAACCTTATTAATCGACAGAATTCAACGCTGAGATTTTGGATTTCAGCGACTTATTTTTGAAGCGCAATGCAGCGCATTGTAATGAAAAAATAAGGAAGATGAAATTCAAAAGATCAAGTTGAAAATGTCGATTAATAAGGTTCCAGCACTTAAGTTCGATTATTGGCATGCAATCGAGCATAGTAGCGAAAGACATGCAACATCCATTCCTTGCGGCTTTCGTTCCCCTTTGCAATGGCTTCCAAAATCTGACGGGAGGTATATTTTTTAAAATCTCGAAGCACTTCCGACAGGGTTAACTCCCCATCCACTCTGACAATCATGTGGAGGTGATTGCTCATGATCACGTAGGCACAAACCATAAGTCCTTTTTCTTTCCGGCAATAGGCCAGACTTTCGATCAAGATGTCGCGATAGGCTTTTCTGGTGAATACATCTACCCAACCCACAACCTTACAGGTAACGTAATTCAAACCATGCTGATCAAGGATGCGGTAACGCGGCATAAAGTTTTTGCACTAAAATATTGGTTTTTCTAAATACCTGTATTGGTCTTGTGCTTTTTTAATACCAGCGTGCATACTCGTGCGTCTGTAGACGCGGAAATAATAGGTGCAGGTCAGGAGACCATGCACCAGCGTTATGCCTTGGGTTTTAGTGGGGAAGACTTGGACGAGCGGGGTTTTTCTAAATACCCGCATTGAGTTTGTGCTTTTTTCGTGCCAGTGTGCATACTCGTGCGTCTTGAAGAAGCCGGAATAATAGGTGCAGGTCAGGAGACACTGCACCAGCGACTTCGGCAATGCTTTTCGTTGATTTAGAGAGACTTAGGCGAGCGGGAAAGACTTGGACTAGCGGGTGAGGGTGCCGTTGATTGGGTTCGTTAAGATATAACGGTTAGTGTTTACTCGTGCCACCATGTGTTTGCCTTCAATATGGTTTTCGGCGGCATGGACGTACATCCATTGTTCTGCAACGTTTCCATTTTTCCAAAATTTTGAATATTTAACAAAATCAGCTCTGAAAGTTAATCTAATGCAACATACAATGGAGAAGCAAGGACTGTTAATGTGATTTGATTTTTGTCATTTTCCGATTGTTCATTTTTAAAAACAGAATATATTTTAAAAACAGTCTCTATTCGTGACGAAGGTAAATGTTTCAATTGTGACAAACAAAAATTCGGAAGATCATAAAAATAATCATAAAATTCTATCGTTTTTCTTGATGAGCCTGGCGGAGTTTCGAAGTACTCTCTTGGATTGACTTTAAGTTTTGGAATTACTTCAATTTTATCATTAGTTTCTTCAACAACATTTTCCACTAATGAGAATTCATAGCTGTCCAACCAATGTGGAAGGGGGTCTAAAGTTACAGCTGTAGGTTCATCTGTACTTAAATTTCGTTTTACAAAACTAAGTACTTCGGAAAATGCTCCACTTGTCCCTGGAACAAATGAACCATTCCTTACGATTTTATCACCGAGAATATTATTAGGTGAACCGATTAATAAGAAAAGTGTTGAGCCAATTTTTCTCCATAAATAATATGATACAACTTCTTGACCTGACGCATGGAATCCATATAAACCATGATTCCATTCATTCTTATCTTTAATATACATATTTGATACTTCATAGTTTTTAACATCTTCCAATGATATTAGAAAATTATGTTTCTCTAGTACTTGGGTGTAATTCAAATTGTCGCTAGTCAATTTGAAAATTCCTACCTTGGGTACAAAGTTAATCAAAATGAGCAAGGAAGAATTTTTGGCCTTAGCGGCCTCGCGCTACGATGCGCTCAATAAGCTG
>Ga0247831_1004803_pt1 | contig 17582 bp, 15 predicted proteins | sample LaCruzMarch2015__9_FD_192406 | JGI IMG/M metagenome (GOLD analysis project Ga0247831, IMG submission 192406) | Freshwater microbial communities from meromictic Lake La Cruz, Castile-La Mancha, Spain - LaCruzMarch2015_1m | ecosystem: Environmental > Aquatic > Freshwater > Lake | place: Spain... | reverse complement strand
AAATAATTGGTAAACAAGTAACTTTAGTAGCCAACTTAGCCCCACGAAAAATGAGAGGAATCGAAAGTAATGGTATGATATTGATGGGAGAAAATGCAGAAGGCAAACTAGTATTTATCAATCCTGATACTGATGCAGTAAATGGTTGTGTAGTGAAATAGTTTCTAATAAAGTTGTTTTAGTTCATAAAACATACGAATCAAACAACGAATAACGTTATATCAGTATGCATAAATTATTTTTAATAGTGTTTTTCTTTAATTTGAGTCTACCTGTGTTTGGACAAGTTACCCATACGCTTGTGGGACACTTGGGCGTCACACAAACTGCATATTATTCATCAATACCAAATTCAAAATCGTATTCTTCCCATTTTCTACCACAATTCGGAATAGACTATGCAAAGATAAGTGACAATTTTTTTTGGGGAGGAATAGGCATTGGATATAATCCTAGAAGTATGACCTTGCATAAGTATAATGATGGAACTAAAACCGGACTTAAATTCCCCGAGATCTGGTTTAGAGTTAAGGCCGGATTAAAATTTGAAAGTGATTTTTTAACGCATTTACCACATATCAGTTTAGGTGTATCTAGAACTGGATCTCAAACACAGTTTATATCAAGTTATAATAATCCTTCAACGCCCTATATTTATAATGTAACGGATACAACCCTTAAGTTCAAAAAAATTAAACCATTCATTGAATTGGGCAATACAATTTTAAACTCTTCATTTCGAATCGATAAACGTAATTTGTTGATGACATTTGGCATACGGTATTACCCACTGGCAGTATTTTCGAGTCCAATGGACTTTGAATATGAGGACCAAATGTTTAAACAAATTCAATATAAAATAGTAGAACTTTATTTTACTGCTGGTATTCAGCAAAATTTTCATAAATAAATTTAAATATATTTAAAAACTGACATTCAATTTCAGTCCTAAATTCACTTTAGAATTCATAGTATTCTGAACCAATGTTGGGCCAATTTGGTAATTGAGCCTTGAACTACTCCGTTGATGGTCATAAGCTATGCTGTTAATTTTGGCAACTTTAATGGCATCGAATATGCTACCAAAACGAATTAGGATGCTTCCCGCAAAGCCACTAATCATAAGAACTTCATTGAGTTGAAATGGCCCAACCATTTGGTTTGTTTGGTTCGTTAAACCAACAACTGTTAAAGCTATACATCCAACATAACCTCCCAAAAAAGATAATCCTCGAAATGTTTCGTTGCAATACAATTGCCCTAAACCTGGAACTAAATACGAACCTCCAGCTGCTAGTAGTGGACTATAACGTTTAGTTGACTTTTGATACTCAGAAACGTGAAATTTGAAGCGATTCATTTCATATTGGGCCGATAAGCTTTTTACCAAAAACTGTATCAAAACGATCAGTATAATAGCTTTTTTCATATAGATATATTCAATGGATTTAAACTTAAAAATAGAACCTTTTAATATTCATTCCGACCTCATTAATTTGCACTTGCACCGATTTTTTCAGACAAAAAATTAGTCCATTCCTTCAATTGTTTGTTTTTCAACACCCTTGGAAATTTATTCATTGCACCAAATTTGCCTGTAGCGTGTAAAAAATTAATAAAAGTAGATGAGGGTAAAACTTCAACAAACAAATGAGGCAAAGCCGATGTTCGTTCTACAGCATAATCATCATTGATACGGCATAATGTTTCATCTATATGTTTTATAAGTTCTGCTTCATCAACTGTATTATCGTCGCAACCTATATACCAACGGTGTGCAAACAAACCTTCATGCATAAATCCTGCAACAGTAAATTCTTTAATAGTGATGTTTAATTTTCGTTGTACTTCATCTATGGCTTTATTCATGTTGTCGACACTCAAATGTTCACCACATAGGCTTAAAAATTGTTTAGTACGACCTACAATTATAAATTCACTATCTTTTACCGATGTAAATTTGATTACATCGCCAATGATATAACGCCAAGCACCAGCACAGGTAGACAACACAACTGCATACTCTTTATCAGCAACCACTTCGTGTACCATATAGGCTTTTGCATCTGGTTTTACTTCGCCATCATCGGTAAAATTGTCAATATTGAAAGGCACAAATTCGTAAAAAATACTATTGTTTAAAATCAATTTAATCCCCTTGGTATTCGGACGAGCTTGAAATCCAAACGAACCTTCAGAGGCCATATAAGTTTCAATATAGGTAATCGGTTTGCCCAACAAGTTTTTAAAGTTTTCACGATATGGCTCAAACGATACACCTCCATGTATATACAATGAAAGATTGGGCCATATTTCGTGAATATTGTTGACTTTGTGGTATTTGATAATTTCTTCAAATACTATCAAAACCCAAGCTGGCACTCCACAAACTGTGCCTACATTCCATTTTGGGGCTTTGCGTACAATCAGTTTGATTCGATCTTCCCAACGTGGCCGTTTGGAAATACTTTGTCCTGGTTTGTAAAACAAAAAAGACAACCACTTCGGCATATTTTTGGCACTGATACCGCTCATATCGCCCTCATAATAATCGCCCTGTTCAAATAATGATGTCGTGCCGCCTAGCATCAATATACCTTTTTCGAATACATTGGCTGGCAAATCGAAGTTTTGCATGGAATAAAACTGCTTAAAACCAGCTCGCTTCACGGATTTAATCATATCGTCAGTTACAGGAATATGTTTGCTCGAACTTTCAGAAGTACCCGAGCTCAATGCAAAATACTTTACTTTACCAGGCCAGGCGATATTGCGCTCCCCTTCATAGCTAAACTTCCACCACCTGCTATACATTTGGTTGTAGTTGTGAAAAGGTATACGCTTTTTATATTCTTCATACAATGTACTCGAACTCACTATTTCGCTGAAATTATAATGTTTACCAAAGTGCGTATTTTTGGCTTTTTTCATCAAACGTTGCAAAACCTGAAGTTGATAAGACCTTGGTGTACCTGTTTGTATCGTAAACGATTTTCGAATACGTAACGACCGACTGATTAAGTTACCTAGTAATGCCAAGTTTGTATAATTTTAAAAAGAAGACAAAAATAATTGTTGTATCACAGTGAAAAAAGTTTTATTTCTCGATAAAAATGAGATATTGTTTTCATTCTTTTTACCAATTTACAAATGCTTTATTGAAAATATCGTCGGCCAATTGATCCGAAATAGAAGCTATCAGTTGATTTTCGACCGTTTGAATGTTTTGATCAGCGCTAAAATCAGCAAATCGAGAAAAACTCTGATTAAAATTAGCCTTTTCATTCAGCTTGCTTTTAAAATCGATATTGACGGTTATAGTCAATCGGTTTTTGGAGCTCGTTTCGTTGCCAGTAATTGCCGCTACGCTCACATCGTAGGCTGTTATTTCGCCCGACATGTCGTAATCTACTTGCTCTGAATTAACTTGAGCCAAGGATGATTGAGATAAAACGCGTTGGCGTAATTTTTCAGTAAAAGCAGAGCTTAAAGATGGAACCACTGTACGAGCATTGTTTTCAATGAAATGAATATTGATAGTTTTACCTTCAATTGCTGCACCAGTAAAACTATAAATCTTACAAGCACTTATTCCCCAAAAAGCGAGCAATATGATTATAAACGCAAATTTATTCTTCAATATCATACTCCTTTATTTTACGATATAATGTACGTTCTGATATTCCCAATTCAGAAGCAGCATCCCTACGTCGGCTGCGGTGTTTTTTCAATGCTTTGATAATATATTCACGTTCATGGTCTGCCAGGTTTAATGTTTCCTCTACTGGATGCACAGATGTCATTTTGTGCGCTTCATTGTTCGATATTAAAATCGATTTAGAAGCTGGCAAATTTTGTTGCAAATCGTTGGTTGTAAAGGGCATTATTTGTTCGTTGTTAATAGGTTCAGAATTGTAAGCATGTCCTAAAGCGGGATTTTTTACAATTTCAAAAAACATCTTTTTCAAGTCATTGACATCCTTTTTCATATCAAAAAAGAGCTTGTACAAAATATCTCTTTCGCTGGCAAAATCAGAGTTCCCATTTGAAGAATGATGGCCAGAAATCATTGGCATATTCTCTTGGGTATGATTTGGAATAAAATAGCGAAGTTCATCGGCATTCACCATTTTATGAGGAGCCAACACTGATATTTGTTCTGCCATGTTTTTCAATTCTCGAATATTGCCAGGCCATCTGTAATTAATCAAAACTAGCTTGGCATCGTCTGTCAGTTGAATGGGAGATGTTTTGTATTTGTCTGCAAAATCAACACAAAATTTTCGAAACAACAATGGAATATCTTCTTTACGCTCACGCAAAGAAGCCACACGGATAGGTACAGTACTCAGACGATAATACAAATCTTCTCTAAATCGCCCGGCATTGACCAACACAAGCAAATCCTTGTTGGTAGCCGCTATGACTCGCACATTGGTTTTTTGCACTTTAGACGAACCTACCCGGATGTATTCGCCAGTTTCTAGCACTCGAAGCAAACGCGCTTGTGTACCTAACGGCATCTCCCCGATTTCATCTAAAAATATTGTACCACCATTTACGGTTTCAAAATAACCTTTACGACTTTCGGTCGCGCTTGTAAACGATCCTTTTTCGTGACCAAAAAGCTCACTATCAATAGTTCCTTCGGGTATGGCACCGCAGTTGATTGCTATAAATGAATTGTGTTTGCGTGTGCTTTGAGAATGTATGATTTGTGAAAAAACTTCTTTTCCGACGCCGCTTTCGCCTTGTATCAAAACCGTCAAATCGGTGTTGGCTACCTGCGAAGCCACCGTCAATGAATAATTCAAAGAAGGATCATTGCCTATAATCCCGAAACGGTTTTTTAATGATTGTAATTCCTGATCTGTTAACATATATGGATATATGTGACAAAGTTACCGCTTTGAGTGCGATTCTGTCACTTTTTTGTTCTTAATTAAATCCTAATTTCAATTCTATCAAATCAAAAAATACCCCAAAGCAATAACAATACACAATTGAACGATATAAATAATAATTCCAAACAACATTGCATTGCGTCCTGCTGAAATCAACTTTTTCAAATGAATTTTAAGCCCAATAGCCGTCATAGCGAGTGTTAGAATGAGTTTACCACTTTCCTCCATGGCTTTGATAAATGCTGATGGCAATTGTACAAACGATACTATGATCGTAATCACTATAAAACCCCATAAATAAGCAGGTAGTTTAAAATAATCTTTCCAAGGCAATTGCTTGTCTTTATTAATCAAATAATTAAACAAAATAATTGCAGGCGATAACAAGGCCACACGAGCGAGTTTAATCGTAATGGCTATTTCTCCTACTTCAGAATCTACTGCATAAGCTGCACCAGCTACATTACCAACAGAGTGTAAGGTACCTCCAATGATCAAACCTTTAAACGCAGCACTAATATCTACGTATTGAAATAAAAATGGAATCAATACCATTGCCAAACTACCCAAAATATTGACTACAGCTAAAGCAATGGCCACATCGTCCTTCTTATTGCCAACTATCGGAGCCGCTGCAGCAATAGCCGAGGAGCCACATATAGCAGTGCCAAAACCCGTAAGCCATGCGGTAGAATCTGGATATTTAAATAGCTTGGCTAAAAAAATCGTTGTATAAATTACGACTACAACAGTTACAATCAAGATTAAAAAGCTTTGCCAGCCCAGACCTTTAATGTTCGAAAAACTAATACTAAATGCCAAAAACAATACCGACAATTCCAACAGTTTAGAACCAGTATAACTAAAACCTTGTTGCACAGTTTCATTAAAATTGTACACATTACCAACGATTACCCCGAGCAAAAAACCAATTAAAATCACACTAATAAATGATACAATCATAGACAGAAATACCGCCACCACACTGATCGCAAGTGCTACCAAAAAACCGGGCAAATTAACTTTAATTTGATTCATACTATTCCAGCTCTTCTATTTCATACCCAATGGATCCGACCATGAACTGATACCGCCATCTAAATTATACACTTGTTTAAAGCCTTTATCCAACATTGCATGACATGCCTTACCGCTTCTATTGCCGCTTCTGCAATACACCAAATAAGTCTTTGATTTGTCCAAGCCCTCTAGTTGTTTTTCAAAATCCGACGAATTATAATCGATAAACACTGAAGCGCCTTTTATAATTCCTTCAGACACTTCGCCTGGCGTGCGCACATCCAACACGACCACATCGGGTTTAGCTTGCATTGCTTTGAAGTCTTGTTGATTGATGGTTTTCACTTCGACTTTGGATGCAGTCTCCGTAGAACTCGAACTTTGACATGAATACAAGCCCAAGAGAGCTACAATAAATAGCATTGTATATTTTAACATTCCAATATATTTATTACAAATGTATAGCACAAACCTAAAAGTGAATGTAACAAAAGTGACAGAATTCTTAAATTAACCTACTCTAACAGCATTTCGTTTCATTATTCTTGGATGGCTATTCCTTCGATTGACTTTTAAGTGTCTAATGCACTAAGATTCTTAAGGAAAAATGAGATCATAAAGATTCTTCTTTAAGAAGGGTTTACTTTAGTACGTTTTTATATTTTCAGAATTCTTTGGCATACATATCTCTTTTTCTAGTTGAACTGCCAAAAGCAATATCTTCATTATAATATAGCATAAAAACAACTTTATTCGAGGATTTCTGTCCAAGCAAGATAAAACAAACATTATTTTGAAAATCATAAATAAACATACAACTTTGCAACCCGACCATGAAACCTATTCAAGATATAATTCCTCTGCTAGTGCAACCTCAGCGTATTGTGATTACGCATCATCATAATCCAGATGCTGATGCCACGGGTTCTACATTGGCTTTGATGCATTATTTAACAGCTAAAGGTCACGATTGCGTGGTTATATCGCCCAATTCAATGCCCGATTTTCTGCAATGGATGCCTGGTGCTGCTGAAGTAATTATATACGAACAACAAACAACTTTGGCGCAGGAGCGCATACAAGCTTGCGATTTGTTGTTTTGTTTGGACTTCAACCATGTTTCCCGTACCAAAAACATGACGCAGTTTTTAACAGACTTTAAAGGTACCAAAGTCATGATCGACCATCATTTGTTTCCAGATATATCCTTTGATTATGGGGTAAGCATACCTGAAAAAAGTAGCACTTGCGAAATGGTGTACGATTTTATCAATACCTGCGGCGACAATAGCATGATAACAACTACCATGGCGCAATGTATCTATGCAGGCACGATGACCGATACAGGTTCGTTTAAATTTTCGTGTACTTCATCTGATACACATCGTATGGTAGCCGATTTGATGGACAAAGGCCTTGTTCCAGCGCCGGTGCATCAAGCCGTATTTGATACCTACCAAGAAAACCGTCTACGTTTTTTAGGCTATGTTTTAGCCGAAAAAATGATGCTTTTCCCTAATCAACATACCGCATTGATTGCTATTAGTCGCGATGAATTAAATAGATACAAGATAAACACTGGAGATACGGAAGGAATTGTTAACTTTCCTTTAAGTATAAAAAACATAATCTTTTCTATCTTTATCAGCGAAAGAGAAAATGAAATCAGAATGTCTTTTAGAAGCAAAGGTAAAATGGACGTCAATCAGTTTGCACGAAACTATTTTAATGGCGGTGGCCATGCCAATGCTGCAGGCGGAAAATCTGAAGAATCATTGTCTAAAACCATTGAAAAAATTAAACAAGCCATTCAAGAAAACGAAAGTCAATTAAAATCATGTTTCCAAGAATCAGTACTTTAATCCTCGCTTGTGCCCTTGGCACATCGCTTCACGCACAAGTAAAGCCTACTTTGCCTGCGTCAAAACCCGTAGCGCCTACTCTAACGCCAACTGTAGCGCCAGCACCACCTCAACTCAAGTTTAAAACATTGTCTTCGGGCATTATGTATGCCTTTGCTGTAGACAAACCTGGTAGCAACAAACCACAAGAAGGCGATATGATTAAGGTCAATATGCGTTCAATGGCTTCTGGCCGTCTCTTGTATGATTCGTACCAAGCCAACAAAGGCAAAGCAGCCGAATTTGGTATGAACAAACCTTCTTTTAAAGGCGATATTTCTGAAGTTATCGCATTTATGACACCAGGCGATAGCCTCATAGCCGCTGTAGATGCTGACATTATCTATAAAAACACTAAAAACAAACGTCCTGATTTTATTAAAAAAGGCGATAAAATAGAATATCAAATTAAGTTAATTTCTATTAAAACGAAGGAGCAAGTGCAAAAAGAGCAACAAGCTCAAATGCAAAAGCAAATGCAAGAACAATTGGCGAAGCAAAAGAAAGATCAAGAAAAAGCTAAAATAGCTGACGAAAAGAAATTGCAAGCTTACTTTAAGAAAAACAATTTGACACCGACTAAAACTCCAAGTGGCATGTACTATACCATTATAACTGAAGGCAATGGTCAAAAACCACAAAATGGTTTTGAGGTAAAAATGAACTACGATGGCAAATTGCTGGACGAAACTAAATTTGACTCTAATACGGACACCGCTTTTGGACATGTAACTCCATTTGAATTCAAATTAGGGACAGGTGCTGTAATCAAAGGATGGGATGAAGGTGTAGCACTTTTGTCTAAAGGTAGCAAAGCTATATTTTATATCCCTTCGGGCATGGCTTATGGCTCAAATGCTCGTCCGGGCGGAGGCGCTAATCCTAAAGGAATTCCTGCCTATAGTCCATTGGTTTTCAATGTAGAATTACTTGACTTTAAAGAACCTGTGAATGAAGATTTAGCCTTGCAAACCTACTTCAAAGATAGTGGCATACAACCTACCAAAACAGTATCAGGTTTATACTACAAAATCAATGAATTGGGCAAAGGTCCATTACCACAAAGTGGACAAAAAGTAGTGATGAACTATACTGGTCGCTTGATGGATGGAACTAAATTTGATTCCAACGTAGATTCTGCATTTAATCATGTACAACCTTTTGAATTTAAACTAGGTCAAGGCCAAGTCATCAAAGGATGGGACGAAGGGATTGCTTTGCTTAATCAAGGTACAAAAGCTACATTGTATATACCATCTGCCATGGCTTATGGCCCTCAGTCTATACCTGCTAGCCCTGCTAATCCGAAAGGAATACCAGCAAATAGCATTTTAATGTTTGACGTAGAACTCGTCGAAATCAAAGCAGAATAAATAAGTATTTTTTTAAAACCAACAAATAATAATTTAACAACAAACAAAACAATGAGAAAATTAGCAAGTGTCGTAACGCTACTCGTAGTAGCAACCCTTTTTAGCTGTAAAAGTGGAATGAAAGAATTCAAAACATTACCATCAGGTCTAAAATACAAAATAATTGACGATAAAAAAGGTGAGAAAAAAGCAACAGTAGGTTCGTTTGTAACGATGCATATCGTAACAAAAATACACGATAGCGTATTGTTTGACTCACGCAAAATGAACAATGACAAGCCAATTGAAACACCTGTCAATGCACCACAACAACCGGGCGATATCATGGAAGCATTTCCAGAATTAACTGAAGGTGATAGCGTAGTATTCCAAATAGCAGTAGATACCTTGGCTAAAGGTCAACCTTTACCTCCATTTGCAAAAAGCGGCGATATACTTGAATTTACAGTAAAAATATTGACTGTTCAAAGCAAAGAAGACTATGAAAAATCTAAAACTGAAGCATCTAAAAAACAATTGGAAGCTGATGATAAAGCAATCAATGATTATTTGAAAGCCAACAATTTGACAGCAACTAAAACTGCTTCTGGAATGTATTATGTTATTACAACTCCAGGTTCTGGTGCAAATGCAACAACAGGTCAAAAAATAACAATGAACTACACTGGTATGTTGTTAAATGGCAAAAAATTTGATTCAAACGAAGATCCTGCTTTTCAACATGTAGAACCATTTGAGTTTACATTAGGTCAAGGTCAAGTGATACGCGGTTGGGACGAAGGTATAGCCTTATTGAATGTAGGTGCAAAAGCAAAATTGCTTATCCCTTCTCCAATGGCTTATGGCGATCGTGGCATGCCAGGTAATCCAGCAAACCCTGATGGCATTCCAGCAAATTCTCCATTGGTATTTGATGTTCAAGTGAAAGCAATTAAATAAAATAACCCAATAAAATATATAAATATGAAACGTATAATTTTAAGTTTAGCATCTGCAGCATGTATCATGCAAGTCAATGCACAACAAAACGCATTCAAACAATTGCCTTCAGGTCTTGAATACATGATGGTAAAAGATGCACCTGGAACTAAAAAAGCCGCTGAAGGTAGTATGATTATGATGCATATCCGCACGGTAGTCAACGACAGCTCATTGTTTGATTCATACAAAATGAACAACAACGAACCTGTTCCTGCTCAAATTCAAAAACCAGCATTCAATGGCGATGTCATGGAAGGTTTAGCAATGATGACAGAAGGTGATAGTGCAATTTTTCGTACTGTAGCTGATTCAGTTTTTAGAGGTGGGCAAATGCCTCCATTTGTAAAATCTGGCGATAAAGTTAATTTCTTTGTCAATATGATTTCTGTAAAAACACAAGCAGAATACCAAAAAGAACAAAACGATGCTGCTGGAAAACAAAATGGTATTGATGATAAATTAATACAAGAATATGTAAAAGCAAATAAACTAAAAGTTCAAAAAACAGAGTCTGGTTTATATTATATCATGACACAAAAAGGTGCTGGCGAAAACGCTAAAGCTGGTCAAGATGTAACGATGAACTATTCTGGTAAATTGTTGGATGGCACTCCATTTGATTCTAACGTAGATCCTAAATTTGGACATGTATCTCCATTTACATTTAAATTGGGTTCTGGACAGGTGATCAAAGGTTGGGATGAAGGAATAGCAATGCTTAACAAAGGTGCCAAAGCAACTTTAATCATACCTTCTTCTATGGCTTACGGTAGTCGTGCAATGCCAGGAAGTCCTAACAATCCAAAAGGAATTCCAGCAAATAGCATATTGATATTTGATGTGGAAATGGTTGAAGCTAAATAAGCAATTCTATTACATAAATTTCAAATAGCTACGAGAAATCGTGGCTATTTTTTTTGCAATTTAACCACAGAGATTGGGGAGGAAGTTTCGCCACAGAGAATTGGAGAAAACTGCGAAGAGGGTTTTAACCGCAGAGAATTAGGAGTGTAACGTAAAGAACGTAAAGAGGATTTCATCTGAGAAATCTGTTGCTTTTTAACTATTGAGGATTATTAGAATTAATCAAGATAGCTTAGATGCTTGGAATGAAAAGAATGCAAGGTTCAAAGATTATTATATCTTATCTACAATGCCAAAACTTATATCTCATATCTCTCATCTCACATCTCATATCTATTTAAGGCTAAACAAACTATCAACAAACTCAAGTTTATTGAACACTTGAAGATCTTGCATCTGCTCTCCTACACCGATATATTTTACTGGTATTTTAAATTGATGAGCTATGGCTAAAACAACACCGCCCTTGGCTGTTCCATCTAATTTTGTAATCGCTAAAGACGTTACATCCGTTGCTTGTGTAAATTGTTTGGCTTGTTCTATTGCATTTTGGCCAGTACTACCATCGAGTACCAACAACACTTCATGTGGAGCATCAGGTATTACTTTTTGGATTACGCGTTTGATTTTACTCAATTCATCCATCAAATAGGCTTTGTTGTGCAAACGACCTGCAGTATCTATAATCAACACATCGGCACCTTTGGCTACAGCGCTATTGACAGAATCAAATGCTACTGAAGCTGGATCGCTACCCATTTCTTTTTTAACTATATCTACTCCTACTCGTTCGCTCCAAATGGTCAGTTGATCTACAGCTGCAGCACGAAATGTATCTGCAGCCCCCATCATTACTTTTTTGCCCGATTTTTTAAAATTATAAGCTAATTTACCAATGGTGGTAGTTTTGCCAACACCATTAACACCAACTACTAATATAATATAAGGTTTTTTATTGGCTGGTAAATCGAAATTTTGATATTCAAGTGTTGGTGCATCGGTTAAAACATTCACCATTTCCTCTTGTAGCATCGAATTTAACTCAGAAGTACCTAAATATTTGTCTTTAGCAACTCGATCCTCAATGCGTTTAATGATTTCGACTGTTGTCGCAACTCCAACATCAGACATGATAAGCGCTTCCTCTAACTCATCTAATACATCGGCGTCAACCGAGGATTTACCAGCTACAGCTTTGGTGATTTTGGAAAAGAAACTTTGTTTGGTTTTTTCTAAGCCTTTGTCAAGTGTTTCTTTAGCTACTTCTTGTTCCTTATTGCGTTTGAATATCTTGTCGAATAATCCCATTTGAAATTGAAAATTAGTACATTCAGTTAGTTTATCAGTACTTGATAACTAAATCAATGAAACACAAAGGTAATATATTGAATCAATGTAAAAACAAGAAAGTTCTGCAATTTATTTATTCCAATTCCTTTTTACCAGCCAACAAATATAAGACAGCCATGCGGACTGCTACCCCATTTTCTACTTGATTTAAAATAATAGAATGGTGGCTATCTGCTGCATCTGAGCTTAATTCCACACCTCTATTGATGGGTCCAGGATGCATAATGGTTATTTCTTTTTGTAGGGAATCAAGCAACTGTTTGTTTACGCCATAATACAATGAATATTCACGCAAAGAAGAAAATAACGGCATATTTTGACGTTCGAGTTGTATTCGCAATACATTCGCCACGTCGCACCATTGTAGCGCTTCTTTAATATCGTAAGTAACTTGTACGCCCAAAGATTCAATATGTTTTGGTATTAATGTTGGCGGTCCAGCTACAGTTACTTCAGCACCTAGTTTTTTGAGACAATATATATTCGACAATGCTACTCTTGAATGCATGATATCGCCTAAAATAGCTACTTTTTTCCCTTTCAAATCGCCATGTTTTTCACGAATGGAATAAGCATCAAGCAAAGCTTGTGTAGGATGTTCGTTAGTACCATCGCCGGCATTGATGATAGCTGCATCGATATGATTAGACAAAAAATGCGGTGCACCACTCGCACTATGCCGCATGACCACCATATCCACCTTCATGGAAAGAATGTTTTGAGCTGTATCAATTAAAGTTTCACCTTTGGATACACTCGATCCACTTGCTGAAAAATTGATCGTTTCTGCTCCTAGTCTTTTCTCTGCTAATTCGAATGAAATTCGAGTACGAGTTGAGTTTTCATAAAAAAGATTAACGATGGTAGTATCTCTCAACGTTGGGACCTTTTTAATCGGTCTTTTTAATATCTCTTTAAAATTATCGGCAGTTTTGAATATTAGTTCAATGTCAGAAGTCGTCAAGTTTTTAATTCCCAATAAATGCTTCGTACTCAGTGACATATTACTTTTTTTGTTTTTCAATTTTTTTATTCAACAATACTACTTTATCCTCACCTTCACTTTCTTTCCAAAAAACTTTAACTTTCTCTGATATCAATGCATCAACAGTCATACCAATATAATCAGCTTGTATTGGTAAATGTCGGCTATAACGTCGATCGACCAAAGTCAATAATTCAACTTTATCAGGACGTCCAAAATCGAGTATAGCATCGAGTGCACTTCGTATTGTTCTTCCGGTATACAACACATCATCAATTAATATGACTTTTTTACCTTCAATACTGAAATTAATTTCTGTCTGATCTGGAATAAGTTGATTGCCTGTATTAAAATCGTCTCGATAAAAAGTAATATCGAGTTTACCAACTTGCAATTTCAATTTGAGATGTTGTTCGATATAATGGACCAATCGTTTGGTCAATAAGATACCCCTTGGTTGAATTCCAATAAGAACAGAATTAGAAAAATCAGCATGATTTTCAATAATTTGATGTGACAGTCGCTGTATGACGACATTAAATTTATTACTATCCAGAATTGTTTTCAATGAAATTATTGATTTTGACAAAGGTAATTCATTGAATTTGAAAATTAAAGGTCAAAATAGTAAATCAGTTTACTATTCCATTGACATAATTTGAATATCCTGAATTAAGATTGCATTTTCACTACCAGCATTCCAAAAATTAATTTCTACTCGATCTATTTGACCTTTAGGGACTTTCACATCCATATCTATATCTTTCCATTCGTCAGTATTTAATAACCGATGCAGTCTAAGTAAATTTGATTTGATTATATTACCCTTATATTTAAACTCTACAACCATTTGTGTCATTTTCCATATTTCCCATTCTTTAGGCATGGCTTTAAAATTTGCAGATACACGTATCCATTCAGTCTTAGGATGAATCCATTGAAATGACAACCTAGGTGAAAACTGATTTGTTTTATTCAAGTTGATGGAGTTGTTTACCTTATCAATATTTGATTCTAAAGAATCTATATGTTCACTCAAGCGAATGGTGTATAAGGGTCTTAAAATTGGTTTAGGATTGGGAAAACGATCAGGATTATCCAATAGTTTTTTATCGTCTTCTTTTTCTTCCCAGCGACAGACAGTTGCCCAAAAATAACTTTTAGTGGATTCAACAACTTGAATATTTCCCCGATGAGAATGATGTGTCCACCATAAATTGTAATAAATAAAAAAAACAAAAAATGGGTAAAATAGATATTTATACAGCCGCTTCGTGTGAATAAATTGAATAAAAGCTGCCATGATAAAAGCCAGCATAGGATAACTTTGAATCATTGCTCTTCCACCATACCACCAAATATCCCATGCTGAAACAATATATAAACTGACAAAGAAATAAAACCCAACAGCCAGAATATTTTGTTTTCGGGCGACATAAGGAAGTACACCAACAAATGCAAGAATCATCATTGGACAGTATAATAACCAACCCGAGCGATAACTAAACAAATAATTTTTTAAGTGAGGTGGAAACCAAGTAAAACCTTGATCCTCATAACTGTAAACAATCCATGAACCACTCACCCATTTCCAATATATAAATTGGAGCGAAATAACCGCTAAAAATGGCACAATACAACCTGTGTATTTTAGGAAATGTTGTGCAATAAAAACGAGTCGTTGCTTAAATTCACTCCAAGATGAAATACCCCAGAATACTGTAATGATGACAGTTATAACTTCTGTAGGTCGAATTAAAGTCATCAAACCAATTAAAAAAGCAATAAAATATAACCTACGAAACTGTAATTTTTCATAAAATATAATGGTTTGATACAGTACAATACTATACAACATAAACAAAGTATTGTGCGTCATACCTTGATCTATTGAAGAAAAATCAAGATAATTCGTTCCATAAACCAGTGCAATAAGCACAATTGCTACTGTTGAATCTTTATAATATCTGAGTAAGACTTTTCTTAATACAAATAATCCAATCAAGGCGTATAAAAACATACCAATTCCAATGGCTTTTTGATATGGATAAGAGAATCCATCTGCAGGATATTTGTCCGAACTAGATGCAATTGCATGGCCAATAAAGAAAAACGGAGACATCATTACAGCTTGTCCCGCTGGGTATTTCATCACATAATTGCCAGACTCATGTTTGAATGCTTGAAATAATGGTGATGATTTATACTTCGCCAACATAGAATCATTAAAACTGAGTTTTTTAACATCCTTATAAATAAATGTAGCAGGTAAATACAAGTAATAGCCCGAAACATCCCAACTAATTGTGGCTTCATTATCAGTCATTTCCCATTTTGGAAAATAAATAAATCCTGCAATAAACATTAAGCTATAACACAATAATAAAGACCAAATAGAAAGCTTGTTTTTCATATTAATAGTCCATAATTAGTAAATGTAAAAATCAAACTCTACCCTGATAATTAAAAGAGTTTCAAAATTAAATTCTGTAATTGTTATATCTAAGTTCGTTATTTTCTTTTTCATAATATTCAATATTGTATGGTTTTATCATCATATTTTTAAATTTGAAATCTCGCCCTTTTTCTAAAATTACTTTAATATTTTCATTCTTGTTTGTCATCTTGAAAATATAAAAATAACGTACTTTCCCATCCTGATAGTCTATAACATCTGTTATCCAAATACGTTTATCATCAATGACTTGGCGATTCGAATCTTCTCGTAAAATTCTAACAAATGGTGAATTATCATTTTTATTATCTACAATTGACCAAATTGAAAATTCGTACAACGAATCTTTTGCATGATTACTTAATTTTTGATCAAAAATTACAACATCTTCATTTACTCTCGTGGTAATATAATTATTGCTTGAAGTTGAAAATTTATTGATGACATGTAATGCTGAATCTTTTTTAAGAGTCAAAATACTTTTAGAATTCTTATGTTGCAACGTATTGAAATTCATTTTCAAAGAATCACGAAATTTATAAAACGAATTCTTAGGCGAAAATGCGTAATAAGTATAGAGTTCATCTTCAAAAAGTTTTTCAGATTGAGATATTACACATTGTTCTCCAAGTGATTTAGAATATAATTTATAGTCAATCAACAAGATTTTTTTATTTAAATTAATATGTTTAAATAATTCTCTTGTAATAATAGGATGACTTACAAATTGTCCAGATTCAAGCGTTTGAAAAGTAGAAACCCTTGACAACTTAGAATTAATCCAAGGTAGTGAAGTTGCATAAGAATAATCAATTAATTTTGAGGTTATTTCGTAATTATCAGTTTTCCGCTCAAATTTTGAATTCCATGAATTACATACTGGAATACCATAGATAGAAGAAAAGTTAGCAGTATCTATTTTATACGCTTCAAGCATTTTTGAATCAATTCTATCCTTTGTAAAAATGTTAGTAAAATAGGTATTAGTATTAATATATCTAAAATTCCATTTTTTTAAATTGACAATGTCAAAAGTGTAAAGGACAATACAAGCTCCTAGCAAAATGTAATAAAGTGATAATTTATTTTTTAATCGCAAGTTTCTGTAAACTAAATTAAACATGTAAGCAATATAAATACTGAATGTATAGTAAAATATCCAAGCAAAACGACCAGGGGCTCTAAACTGTCTAATGAATGGCATGTAATCTATGACACCTTCCATCCCCCATCGAAAAGGGAATGCCATGGAATATAGCAATATAAGAATTCCTGTGTATAGCAATAAATTAATTTTCATATTTAATGAAAAAAATATAATCCTTTTAAATCTTTTCTTGATACAAAAAACAACTATTCGATAAACTGAAAAAAATAAAATAACAAGCCCAATCAAACCAACATATGATGCTCCTTCTTCTTTGATTGATTGTACTTTGACAGGTAAAATCCAATTGAGAAAATCCAAAAATGGTCCAGTTGAAGGTAAAAAAATGCTTTCAAATTGGGCATGATAAAATAAAAATCCATATGGTAGTTGCTCTCGATCAGTCACAAAATCTAATCGTTTTATGACCATAAAAAATAGAAGAAATGAAACAATAGAAAGGAGAATTGGGACAAACCGTTTTAACTTGTATTCCTTTGAAAACATTAATACTTGAAAAAAACCAAATGTCAATACGTACAAAACACCTGCTAAAGACATATGACCATTGTTAAATCCAAAAAACAGAATGACTAAAATGA
>Ga0247831_1004800_pt1 | contig 17589 bp, 16 predicted proteins | sample LaCruzMarch2015__9_FD_192406 | JGI IMG/M metagenome (GOLD analysis project Ga0247831, IMG submission 192406) | Freshwater microbial communities from meromictic Lake La Cruz, Castile-La Mancha, Spain - LaCruzMarch2015_1m | ecosystem: Environmental > Aquatic > Freshwater > Lake | place: Spain... | reverse complement strand
CATCTTCGTTTGCACCTTTCAATTTCACGATGCTATCGATAGCGCGGATAAACGCAGTACCACCACCCGGTACGATACCTTCTTCTACAGCAGCACGTGTTGCATGTAATGCATCATCTACGCGATCTTTCTTTTCTTTCATTTCAACTTCCGTTGCAGCACCTACATACAATACAGCTACACCACCAGCTAATTTAGCTAGACGCTCTTGTAATTTTTCTTTATCGTAATCGCTTGTAGATGTTTCAAGTTGCGCTTTGATTTGGCTTACACGAGCTTGAATGTCTGCTTTTTTACCTTTACCACCAACAACGGTTGTGTTGTCTTTGTCTATGGTGATGCTTTCGCATTGACCTAAGTAAGTCAAATCAGCATTTTCTAATTTGAATCCTTGCTCTTCGCTGATAACGATACCGCCAGTTAATTTTGCAATATCTTCCAACATTTCTTTACGACGATCACCAAAGCCTGGTGCTTTTACAGCCGCAACTTTGATCGTACCGCGCAATTTGTTGACCACTAAGGTAGCCAATGCTTCGCCTTCAAGGTCTTCAGAAATAATAACCAATGGACGACCTGTTTGAGCTACTTTCTCTAGGATATGAAGGATATCCTTCATGGTAGAGATTTTTTTATCGTAGATTAAAATCATTGGATTGCTCAATTCAGCAACCATTTTTTCGCTGTTGGTAACGAAATATGGCGACAAATAACCACGATCGAATTGCATACCTTCTACTACATCTACTGTAGTTTCAGTTCCTTTTGCTTCTTCTACAGTGATGACACCTTCTTTACCTACTTTAGCCATTGCTTGTGCAATCAATTTTCCGATTGCATTGTCATTGTTAGCTGATATAGTAGCTACTTGTTCTATTTTTTTATTATCGTTGCCTACTTTTTCAGATTGAGCACGTAAGTTTTCAACTACAGCTGTAACTGCTTTGTCTATACCACGTTTCAAATCCATTGGATTTGCGCCAGCTGCTACATTTTTGATACCTTCTGTAATGATTGATTGGGCTAAAACGGTTGCAGTTGTAGTTCCATCACCAGCAGCATCTGCTGTTTTAGACGCTACTTCTTTAGCCATTTGCGCACCCATATTTTCGATCGCATCTTCCAATTCGATTTCTTTAGCTACCGTTACACCATCTTTGGTGATTTGTGGTGCGCCAAATTTCTTTTCGATAACTACATTACGACCTTTAGGTCCAAGTGTTACTTTGACAGCATCTGCTAATGTATCCACGCCTTTTTTCATTTTGTTGCGTGCTTCAATATTAAAGTGAATTTGTTTTGACATTGTATTTTAGTTTGAATGTTAATTAGTTAAATTAATTTTTTTAAATGGCTTATTTTGGTTTTTTACTAAATTATAGCCAACAAATCGCTTTCACGCATGATCAATAATTCTTGACCTTCTACATTGATTTCAGTACCAGCATATTTACCATACAATACGGTATCGCCAGCTTTGACAGTCATAGGTTCGTCTTTTTTACCGCTACCTACTGCGACTACTGTACCACGTTGTGGTTTTTCTTTTGCTGTATCAGGAATTATGATACCACCAGCAGTTTTAGTTTCAGCTTCAGCTGCTTTCACGATTACGCGGTCGTGTAAAGGCGTAATGTTGATTGTTGAATTCTTCTTTGCCATATTTGTATTGATTTTTAATTAAAAATGTTTGATTTACATGCTATCTATCACGAAATGTGCCAAGAGGTCTTAGTAAGACATTTTTTCAGTTATGCTGATTTCAATGTCATATTAGGCCGTTTTATTCGCCATTTTTTCATTTTTAGTTTCATTTTAGGCTTTAAATGGCAGTTTTGGGCTTGCAGTTATAGTGTTTTAAGACCTATCAGTCAATTTATATTGTATACCCAATCAACGTGAAATAATTCAAAGGGTTAAGATTTTTTCAAATTACGTAACGGTTTCAAGGTATTGAATCGCTTCACCAAGTAAATACCAATAAACGTTATGCAAGCCCCTATTACAATTTGAGGCGTTACGGTTTCATTGATAATCAAAAACCCAAGTCCTAGGGCTACAATAGGGTTGATGTAAACATAAATTGAGACAAGGCTTATTGGAAGCGATTTGAGTGCATATAAATAGCATACAAAACAAAATATCGAACCTATGGCAGTTAAGTATATAAAGTAAGCCCAGGCTTTAAATGGGATTGTTGCTATAGGTACTTGTTGTTCAAAAAGCATAGATGAAATATACAGCATCATACCACCGAAAAGCATTTGCCATCCAATGCCTTGATATGGATTGATCTTGAGTTTGTTTTTGGTAGAAATCAAGGTGCCGCTTGTCCAAGTAAAAACTGATAATAATGTGATGAGAACGCCAAATAAAAAATTGCCACCACCTTCTATTTCTTTAGAAAAAGAAAGTAAAATAGTAGCTACACCGGCAAATCCTATGAGCAAGGCAAGCAATATGATAGGTTTTACTTTTTCCTTGTAAAATAGAAAATTGGCCAATATCATAATAAACGGCATCAAACAGCCAATCAATGCACCCAAAAAAGAGGGGATGTATTTGATTGCAAAAGTCGTCAACCCATTGCTACAAGTAAAAAATAAAAAGCCCAAAATGATGTGAAATCCTAGTTCTTTAACTGTTGGAAGTGATTTTGATTTGATAAAATGAAATAAAATCAAAATTAATCCAGCCAAGGTTTGTCGATATCCAGTCAATTGAAGTGGTGGAATATCGTGAATAGCCAATTTGGATACAAACCAAGTCGTACCCCAAAAGAATGATATAGCTGCTAGCGCCCAGTATCCTTTATGTTTTGTAGAAAGGTCCAAGTTAAAGGTCGCAAAGTAAGTCTATTCTGAATGACTTTCAAAATTGACCATGGGACATGTAGAATGTTAAAATTCCCAAAAACTGTTTTTTGTTCAATAATTTTCATAACTTTGTCTAAACAAAAAGTAAAAAATATGAAAAAGATAGTATTAGTAGCATTGACATTGTTTGTAGCAGGTACAATGTATGCTGACAAAAAATGTTGTAAAGATAAAGCATCATGCAGCAAAAGTGAAACAAAAGCTTGCTCAAAAACTGCTGAAGGAAAATCTTGCGGATCTCACAAAGATATGGCAAAAGAAACTGTCAACGCCGATGGTACAGTTGTAGCAACACCTTCTTGCTCTAAAACTGCCGGTGGTAAATCTTGTTGCAAAAACAAAGCACAAACAAGTGCTTCTGTTGCACCAGCTCAAGACGCTAAACCAGCTTCAGACAAATAATCTGAATGTGATATAATTGAAAAAGCGACAGTCATGTCGCTTTTTTTTGTGACTTTTATATTAATATTTAAGTTGAATATAATAAGTTATTTCACTCTTACACTGAGTGAAATTCTTCTGTTTTGTGCTTGACCTTCTTTGGTATCGTTTCCAGCTACAGGATACAAAGGGCCATATCCTTCCAATGGTTTTTCGTCAAAGGAGGTTTTTTCTACGCCTTTATTGAGCATAAAAGCATGTACAGTTTTGGCTCTAGCAGTTGATAATTTTACGTTGGCCACAGAATCACCTGTGTTATCTGTATACCCACCTATTTTAATTTTTACTTGTGGATATGCTTTCAGGATTTCGCAGGTATTTTCAAGTTGTTTTTCACTTCCAGTTTTTAAGGTTGATTTACCTGAGGCAAACAATACTTGATCGAAGTTGAACCAAAGGTCTTTATTTGCGACAGCAGTTGGATCTTTCAAGAAAGAATAAAATTTGTCTTCTAATGAACCTTTTGTTGCGTCTAATTCGGTACCATTTGCAAGTTTGATTTTTATTGGTTCACCTTTTGCACTTATCCAATTTCCTGCTTCGTCCAATTTGCCACTGCTGTTGTCAATGGAGTCGGTGTTTATTCTATCATCGATTTCATTGGCAGCATCGTCTGCAGCTTGGTTTAAAGATTGACCTGCTGAGTCTATAATTGCTGAAGTTGTTTGTTCATTTTTATCGGCTGTATACATTGACCCTTTGAGCCAATACCAAATACCAATACCAAATAAACCAATTAGTATTACGGGTAACATCCATTTCATAGATTCCTCGTTTTCTTTTTTAGAATGTTTTTTAGAATGCTTTTTTTGAGGATAGATTGGTTGAGCATTCTGAGTTGATGTTGAATGAAACAATTGAGCAAATCCTGAAGGTAAAGCGGTGTTTATTTCCGTGGTATGAGATGATAGCCAATTCAAAACACCAGTTATATTCAATCCGTCATTGTTCATTTTGGTGCCTAAAAATGTTGCTGCAATTGTGGCACCTACTTTGAGTAAATGATTCGATGCCGATGATTTTAATCCTTCTTTGTTAGAAACAACATTTGCCAAAGCCGAAGTTTTGGTGCCGAATAAGACACTAAATAGTCCAGTTCCAATGTTCAGTCCATTTTGTTGTGAATCTTGCTCTGCCAACAAAGGATTTTGCATATCCAATGTGTGTTCTTTGGTAGCATTATAAAAGATATCACTCAAGACAGTGTGCGAGGAAGATGGTGAATCCTGAATGCCTTTTAAAATACATGGCAATATGAACTTAAGTCCGTTTTCAATATGTTGTTCCTTTTCATCAAAAAAGGAAGCGTTGCTTGATATAAGTTCTTTTGAAACGTATTCATGCATGGAGTGTAGTAGGTTACTCATACAGATATTTTTTGAACTACAAAGTTTAGTTTTTTTTACTAAAAACAAAGCATTGACATCTAAGTTTTTAGTTAATGTATAAATTTTGTATATGTATTTTTAGAGCAAACATTCTAAAACCCAGTACATTTGTGCATATGGTAAAAATCGGATCAAAAATAGAACTGCCTAATTTTCCGCTATTGTTAGCCCCAATGGAGGATGTAAGTGATCCGCCGTTTAGAGCTGTATGCAAGGAAAATGGCGCAGACTTAATGTATACCGAATTTATCAGCAGCGAAGGCTTGATTCGTGATGCAATTAAAAGTCGTCAAAAATTGGATATTTTTGACTATGAAAGACCGATTGGCATACAAATATTTGGTGGCGACGAAGAAGCCATGACCTTGTCGGCTAAAATAGTCGAATCTACTGGGCCGGATTTGCTCGATATCAATTTTGGTTGTCCAGTCAAGAAAGTCGTCTGCAAAGGCGCTGGTGCTGGTATTTTGAAGGATGTACCCAAAATGGTTTCGTTGACGAAAGCTGTCGTAAATGCCGTGAATATTCCAGTAACAGTTAAAACAAGACTTGGCTGGGACGAACAAACTAAAAATATTGAGGATGTAGCCGAACGATTGCAAGATATTGGTATTCAAGCATTATCTATACACGGTCGTACACGTACTCAAATGTATAAAGGCGATGCTGATTGGACTTTGATAGCAAAAGTTAAAAATAATCCACGCATTCATATTCCAATATTTGGAAATGGAGATATTGATACGCCCGAAAAGGCGCTCGAATACAAAAATAGATATGGTGTGGATGGTGTGATGATAGGTCGCGCCGCTATTGGTAATCCATGGATTTTTAATCAAATCAAACATTTTGTAGCTACAGGCGAACAACTTTCTTTACCTGGAATAGAAGAACGTGTAGATGTGTGTAGACGACATCTCAACTTTGCCATGAAATGGAAAGGCAATAAATTGGGTTTGCTGGAAATGCGACCACATTATTCAAACTATTTAAAAGGTTTTCCAAACATTAAAGAATTTAGACAATTGCTAGTACATGCAGATCAAGTGGGGCAAATAGAAACAGTGTTTCAACAAATGATTTCTACTTATTCTGTAAAAGAACTGGCCTAAATAGGACGAACTCTTAATTTAATACCTAACTTTGGTGCCATAAAAAATGAATATGCAACAAGTAAAAAAAGGTGATACAATCAAAGTTCACTACAAAGGTACATTAACAGAAGATGGTTCACTCTTTGATTCTTCTGAAGGAAGAGAACCCCTGGAATTCAAAGTAGGTGAAGGAATGGTGATATTTGGATTTGACAATGGTGTTGTCGAAATGAAAATTGGGGACAAGAAAGTAATCGACATTCCACACATGGAAGGCTATGGTCCGGTAAACGAACATATGATTATTGAATTTGCCAACGATCAATTTCCAGAAGACATGGGTAAACCTGAAGTTGGTATGATGTTACACCTTAGCGATCCAGAAGGAAATCAACTGCCAGTTACAATCACTGAATTAAAAGAGTCAACTTTTGTATTGGATGGCAACCATGTGTTGGCAGGCAAAGATTTGACTTTTGAAGTAGAATTGGTTGAAATAGTGGGTTAAATAACTGATTTGTTCGTTGCGAAACTAACGTATGAATTATAAAACAAAAAATGCACTTGGCTTATCATCACATAGGCTTGGTGCATTTTTTAATAACAGTATTTTTATAAAAGGAAAATAAAATATTAATCTACATAAAGATAAACCTTAAAGTTCGCTCAGCTTTAAGATATCTTGATGTCGAATACCTCGGTCTGTTTGCACAAGTGAACAACATTCATTGTGGCGATCGTGTTCAAAGTAAAGAAGCCAATTATTTTCCACCGCAGTTTTAAACATAGTTTCTTTTTCATTTAATGTATTAAGCGGACGCATATCGTAACCCATAACCCAAGGTAAAGAAATGTGTGCTAATGATGGCACTAAATCTGCACAATACAAGATTTTGGTTCCGTTGTAATTAATCAACGGCAACATCATATCATCTGTATGGCCTTGCACAAAATGAATAGCCATGTTGTCAGTAAAATGAACTCCTTCTTTTTTCTCTACAAATTTCAACTGACCACTTTCTTGAATGGGTAAAATATTTTCTTTCAAGAACGATGCTTTTTCACGCGCATTGGGTTTCAAGGCAGAATTCCAATGGGTTTCGGTACTCCAATAAGTTGCATTAGCAAACGCAGGAATCAATTTTTCTTGATCACGTTTGATTGCTCCACCGCAATGGTCAAAATGTAAATGGGTCAAGAACACATCCGTGATATCGTCGGTAGAAAAGCCCAAAGTTTGTATTGATTTTTCCAAGGTATCGTCGCCATGAGGCTGAAAAAAACTAAAGAATTTTTCATCTTGCTTGTTGCCCATACCAGTATCAATTAAAATTAATCGATCGCCATCTTCGATGAGCATACAACGCATAGCCCACGAACACATATTGTTTTCGTCAGCTGGATTAACTTTATTCCACATGCTTTTAGGCACCACGCCATGCATAGCGCCTCCATCGAGTTTGAATAAGCCTGTATTAATTGTATGTAATTTCATAGGTGTTTTTTAAAATTCAAATGTAAGAAAGGAATAAGTTGCGAAGAAGAAAATTATGCTGAATGAATATAGTTTAGTAACTTCTCAGGTATGCATAAAGTCTTTTTTGCGTAAGCGTATTAAAAGCAAAAGTCCTAGTATAAAATAGGTAACAAGCCCCAGGGTCGAATTGCGCATGCCACCTAAAAAATCTGCAATTAAGCCAAAGGAAAGTGTCCCGATCACGATTCCAATTTTGTCACACACATCATAAAAACTGAAATATGAAGCTGTATCGGCTGTATGCGGCAATAACTTTGAAAAGCTCGATCGTGACATAGACTGTATACCTCCCATGACCATACCTACAGCAAATGCTAATCCATAAAATGCATTGACAGTTTGTACGTTGTAAGCTGCGATACAGATTCCAATCCAAATTCCGACCAAGCAAATCAATGCAAACAAATTACCTTGTTTGGAGGATATCCATGCAAATAATCGAGCGCCAGCAATAGCAACTAACTGAATAATTAAAACTACTGCCAACAATTGTGTACTTTCCATATGAAGTTCATCGCTGGCAAAATACGTGGCCATGTACATAACGGTTTGAACGCCCATATTGTAAAAGAAAAATGCCATTAAGAATTTTTTTAAGGCTGGCGTTTGACTTAAATTTTGCCAAACTAGTTGCAGTTCTTTAAATCCATTTGTGAGTAACGATTCATCTGATTTTTCTTGATGTTTGGGCGTTTCTTCTAACACACGAAAAGGTATTTGAGCAAATACAATCCACCAAATGCCTACCATTAAAAATGAAATTCGTGCTGGTAATGTGCCAAGATTCCAATGTAATTGTTCGTCTGCAATTAAAAAAGCAAAACAAACTAACATCAGTAGCACACTGCCAATATAACCCATTGCAAAACCTTTTGCACTGACCTTGTCTTGTTGGTCTTTGCTGGCTATTTCGGGTAAAAAGGCATTGTAAAACACTATGCTTCCGCAATACCCAATGGAAGCAACAATGGAACAAGCAATGCCATAAAAATAATTGGAGTCGCCCAATTTGTTTTTGTCAAAAAAGTACATCAACATACAAGCAATAGCACCTAAGTAACAAAAAAACTTCATAAAAAATTTCTTGTTGCCTTTGTAATCTGCAATGGACGAAAGAATAGGAGAGAGTCCTGCAATAATTAAAAATGAAAGTGCGATCGAATAAGAAGCTACTGCAGCTCGATTGAATGAATGTCCTAAAATTATAATTTGAAGTGGAGCAATAGCCGAAAAATACGCAGGAAATATCGCAGATGTTATAATCAACGAATAGGCGGAATTGGCCCAATCATAAAATGTCCACGCACGAATGACTTTTGGTTGATTTAATTCGATCATGATCTCAGCGTTTAAATTGATTCATTTGAATATGGTGTTGACAAACTTGGTATTCGTTGGGGTCGTTGGATGCTACAAGCAGTATTTTGTTCGAACAAAAATCGGTAATCATACGTTGAAATAATGCTACACCTTGACTGTCGAGATTGGTACATGGTTCGTCGAGTAGCACAATAGGCGTATCTGCAAACAAAGCTTGTGCTAATTTGACCCTTTGCTTCATACCACTGGAATAATGGTCTATCAATTTATGTTTGGCATGTTCAAGGCCAATATAGGATATCATGTCGGCAATGGTCAGGTGAGGTTTTTTAAATGAAAAGTGATAGCTCAAATACTCTGTCAAATTCATCTCTTCTATGATTTCCAAATACGGAGCACAGTATGAAATGTATTGATAGTGCTGATCTGGTTCTATCGTTTTAGCATCTAAGGTGTATACCAATTTACCCTTGGTAGGCAATACAAATCCTGCAATTAGTTGCAGTAAAGTCGATTTCCCTGAACCATTGATACCCAATAAAGCAGTAGACGAAGGTTGGTCCAATACAAGATTGACATCACTCAGGATATCCTCTTGACCATAGCGTTTGTGTATATGTTGTAACTCTATTTTCAGCATAGGTGATTTAGAACATGCACAAGGTACTATACGAATTGATATATTTTAATATTGACCTGTACTTAAAAGCACCAAGGTGCATGCTTCCTGACAAATAATACCCTGTTTAGATGCTAATGACATCAATTCATCATTTTCGGTACCAGGATTAAAAATGATTCGTTTTGGCTTTAAGTCCAACATGTAGCTATAATACTCTTGTTGGTGTGTTTCGTTTAAATATAGCGTTATGGTATGAATATCAGTATCCATAGGTCTTTCTTTGGAATAGGCTATATCAGATACTTTACCTGCTTTATTGCCAATAGCCACGACAGGTATGGCATGTTTACGGAGCATTTGTATCGCTTTGTAGCTGTATCGTTCAGGCTTGTCGGAAGCGCCTATAACCAGTGTTTTTTGTGTTTGCATGACTGCACAAAGTTAGGCTTCAAATGCCTCTAAGTTGCAAAATCTTTTGTAAAAATGAATAATTTTGACTCCTACACCAAAATAATTTTACCTTTGCCTATATTTTGAAATCCATGAAAAAGTACTACTCGATTATTTTATTAATGTTTTTATCTACATTGACGTATGCTCAAGTCGATGTAATACAAACTGATTCTACCGAAATAGTTGTAGAGAATATCAATATTTTTAAAGATTCAAGATTAGATGTCTTAGATAAGCGTCCTGCATTGATGGTTAAGGTTGAAGAGGAAAAAGATCGAATTACCAATTTTAAACCTATTGTATCTTCTGATGGGAAAAAGAAAGTAACAGGTAGCATTTATACGACCAAAGGATTCAGGGTAGTTATATATAATGGTCCAGATCGTCAGCAAGCCATGACTATCAAAAATACGTTTTCAAGAGCATTTCCCGATCAAGCTACTTTTTTAAGCTATAATGTACCTTCGTACAAAATCAAAGTAGGTAATTTTGAAAGTAGAAATGATGCATCTTCTTTTATGCGCAAAATTGGAAAAGTATTTCCGACTGCGTTTATTGTCCCAGATATCATCACTGTAAAAAATATCAATGTCAGCAATTAGTTCAACACTTATTCAAGAATTGGTTGAAGCCAATTTGGAGGAATTTATTTCATTCAGACATCACATACATTCTCATCCTGAATTATCGTTTCAAGAAGTCGAGACGGCAAAATACATCTCTTCATTGCTCACGAGTTGGGGTATCGAACACCAAACTGGATTAGCCGGTACAGGTATAGTTGCGCTTATTAAAGGACAACAGCCTGAAAGCCGTATTATAGCTATGCGTGCCGATATGGATGCCTTACCTATATTGGAACAAAACGATGTACCGTACAAATCTCAAAATCCAGGTGTGATGCATGCTTGTGGGCATGATGTGCATTCAACTTGTTTGTTAGGTGCTGCCAAACTGTTGCAACAAACCCGTGACGAATGGGAAGGAACTATCAAATTGATATTTCAACCCGGAGAAGAAAAACATCCTGGAGGAGCTAGTCTATTGATTAAAGAAGGTGTGCTCGAAAATCCAAAACCACAAGCAATTGTTGGACTACACGTCTATCCACATTTGCCCTTTGGCAAAGTAGGCTATAAAGCAGGTCAGTATATGGCCAGCGCCGACGAAATTTATATTACGGTAAAAGGAAAAGGCGGTCATGCGGCTTTGCCTCATCAAACGATTGATCCCATTATCATTTCTGCCAATTTGTTGACTAGTCTGCAAACCATCATTTCGCGCAGTTGCAATCCCTTACAACCTTCAGTACTTTCCTTTGGACAAATACATGGAGGCAATGCAGGTAATGTAATACCAAGCGAAGTGAAAATTGAAGGTACGCTCCGATGCATGGATGAAGCTTGGCGTGCAAAGGCTCACGAATTGATTAAAAAACATACTGTGGAATTGTGTCGTGCTATGGGTGGAGATGCTGATGTAGAAATACCTATGGGATATCCGAGTTTGTTTAACAATCCCGAAGTTACAGCTCGTGTAAAACAATTGGCCGAAGATGCCATTGGCGAACAAAATGTAGTAGAATTGGATTTGCGTATGGCGGCCGAAGACTTTAGTTTTTACACGCACCAAGTGCCAGGTTGCTTTTTTAGAATTGGAACCTCGTATGGTGATCAATTTACATTTCCAGTTCATAATGCGCAATTTGATATTTACGAAAATGCCATTGGCATTGGTGTACGTATGTTTTGCGAAATAGCGATGAAGTATTAAAATCCTTTTTTAAAAAAGTTTAATCTCTCTATATCATTTTTATTTCTTTTAACGTTTTCAAGTATGAAAACGTTTTTTTTATGCATCAACTGTTACAAACTTTAAAAAACATACAGCTATGCAACACCCCTTCAAAACAACGATTTTCATCGTAGCCATCCTTTGTAGTCTTTCTATCTTTCATGCTTCTTGTCAAAACAGTACGGCAGCAAGCAAGCCAACGTCATTTACGTATGATAATGTAACGATCAATGTCAATGACCAATCCTTAACCTTCAAACATCTGCGCATTTATCCAGTATTTGCCAAAGATAATTTGCATGAAAATGAAAAGGATTATGGCCATTTTATTTCGCTCGATAGTGCCCTTAAAACTGAGAAGCTAGTTGTTTCCGAAAAAAGTATAACAGGTGAGAACCAAGATGAGGTGAATAAATTATTTGTAGAAAACAACTCTCAAGATACCATTATCCTGTTGGCAGGCGAGGTGGTAAAAGGAGGTAAGCAAGATCGAACCTTGGCGACCGATTTAATACTTCCTCCAGGTAAAGGCAAGAAAGATATCGATGTATTTTGTGTGGAACATGGCCGATGGGAAGAAAAAAATCAAAATGTACAAGTGGGTAAACCCATGGAAGAAAAAAAGTTTAAACAAAGTTCTACTGCATTGGTAAAACCTTCTGTACGAAAAAATGCAACGGTAGACAAGGAGCAATCCAAAGTATGGGAAAAGGTAGATGAAGTCAATCAAAAAGCAAATAATCAAACGACCACATCGGCCTATACTTCTTTTGATGAAAATATAAATTATCAAAAACAAGAAAAAGAATACCTTGATTTTTTTCAAACCCATATGCCTAAAAACAAACGAATAGTAGGTGTGGTAGCTGTAAGCGGCAACAAGGTTATTGGTTGTGATATCTTTAGTACACATGCACTCTTTAGCAATGCATGGTCTAAATTGTTGCCTTCGTTTGTCAATGAAGCTATCCATGATGGAAGCCCAGTGACCATTTCAAATCGCGATGTGACAACTTATTTAGATCGATTACTCCAAAATGAAATATCACAGCAAGAATACTTAAAACAAAATGGTACCTTGTACAAACATGATAACAAGATCTTGCATTTGACATCGTATTAAATAAGCAGATTTTTTTTGCTTAAGCAAAAAGTGATTCATTCAATAATTAAATTTTATATAAAAAAAATAGGCTGTCCGAATTTGGACAGCCTATTTTAAAGATATTTAAATCAATTATTTTTTAGAAAAAGTGAAAACTTTTCGAGCTTGTTGTGCAGCTTGCACTCGTACAAAATAAGTACCATTAGACAAACATGAAATATTCAAGGCTTCATTGCCATTGATTGTTGTATTGAATTGCAATTTACCATCTACGCTGAATACAGCAACAGCATGAGATGTTGCTGTAAGTCCCTTGAAATACAATTTGTCATTGGCCGGATTAGGATAAACTTCGTTTGTTAGGGTACTTACGTTTTGTGTAGATGTTGGTTCAGAAAACGGGTTTAAGATGTTAACTGTTGCCATGGCTCTATTTTTGTTGATAGTTTGAGCCAAACAAGTTGTGTCATTACATCCTCCAGCCGGATTAACACTGTTCATAATAATGCAAATGGTGTAATTTCCTGTTACAGCATAAGTGTGTGAAGGAAAAGGTCCAACTGAAGAAGATCCATCACCCCAAGTCCATGTATACGTGTAGTTGACAGTATCTATACCATTAATAAATGCACCAATTGAGGTATTAGTACCATTGTAGGTATGAGGCGCTGCCATAAACGAGGTGTCTTGCCAAATGGTGTAATTTGCTTGGCATTGTGCATTTGCAGTCAGTGTGCTTGTGAAAGCGATAGCCAAGATGGCCAAAAAAGTGTACATTTTTTGTTTCATAATTAAATTGTTTTTTTTAATAGACGATGGTTTTTTGGGGTTTGTTAGTGAACCTACATTTTTTTTAATTACCAGATGGCACTTGATATTGTTCTACATAACTGAGCATCAAATCAATTTCTTCGTTGGTTAAGGTCGGATAGGCTGTCATAGCTGTTTTATTCCATTTTTCGTATAATGCTATGGCATAAGCATCCTTTTGTTCCAATAATGTTGCTGGATTTTTAATCCATTGGTAAAGCCAATCTTTACTTGGCACTCGACTTGCAACACCTTTCAACGCTGGACCTGTCATGTCTTTGATTGGATGATGGCATGCGCCACATTTAGATTGAAATAATTCTTTGCCTTTTGCAATGTTTGGATCTTCGAGCATTGAAGTAGTAGCTTCTTTTGGAATGTTGTCTTCTGATGATTCTGACTGACAAGCTACTATAGCCACCGAACATAAGAATAGTATGGATAGGATAGATTTCATGGGGTGAAGATAATTTTTAAAATCCAAAAATGGAAAATCCAAATTCCCAAATCCCAAATCCCAACTCCAATCTAACGACTTACTACTTTATACTTTCTACTCCTTAATCCCATCTCATATCTCAATTCTTTTCCCTACCTTCGCAACTCTTATGAATTTGCAGTATTTGCAAGATCTTTATACCCAACATCCAGCACTGAAAACTATTTCAGATGAAATACTATTGCCTGCGCCGCGTTTGATCAGCATTCAAAATGCCCTAGCATCGTCTTTTTCGTTTTTAGCTACAAGTGTGTTCAAGCATTCTGAGGCCAATCATATTTTTATTCTCGACGACAAAGAATCGGCAGCCTATTTTCAAAACGACTTCGAAAATTTAAGCGGAGCCTTGGATATTTGTCTCTTTCCAGATAGTTATAAAAAAACAGGTCAAGTCGGTGAGCTCAATAGCAGTCATGTGATGTTGAGAGCCGAATCGCTCATGAAGTTGAATACTGCCGATGCCAAACGAAAAGTATTGATTACCTATCCTGAAGCTATTTTAGAAAAGGTTGTCAATACAGACAGTTTTTCTAAAAATACGATTTACATCAAACAAAACGAAAAGTTAGATACGGAATTTTTAGTTGAGTTCATTGTGTCTATGGGTTTTACAAAAGTTGATTTTGTATACGAGCCGGGTCATTTTGCGATACGTGGTGGTATTATAGATATTTATTCATTTGGCAACGAACATCCTTATCGCATTGAGTTGTTCGACGATGAAGTGGATACCATTCGGATTTTTAATCCGGAAACCCAGTTGTCGGAACGCAGATTGTTGCAAGTAACCATCATTCCCAATATCGAGACCCATTTTGAAGCCAAAGAAAAAATAGGACTATTTGATTTTTTGCCAGAAAACACCATAGTTTGGATTCATGATGCAGAGTTGGTACAAGAGAGACTGCGCAAAATGGAAGCTTATCTGACTTCGAAAGGGAATATTTCTATTTTGGATGAAAAAGAAGAAGAAATTATTCTAACCAAACAAGATTTTGAAACCACAGAACGACTACTCGAATCGATACGCAAACGCACGGTGATTGAGTTTGGGAAAGGCTATGCAGCCGATGTCTTACAAATAGAACAACACAAAACTGTCGCTTGTCATACCAAAGATCAGCCTTCATTTAACCGCAATTTTGAGATGTTGATTCAAGATTTGCAAAACAAATCGGCTGAGCATTTTACCTTGTTTATGTTCTCCGAAAATCCCAAACAACTTGAAAGACTACGTACAATTTTTGCGGAGCTCAAAGCCAATATATTATTTACACCCATTCCTTCTTCTATTGCACAAGGCTTTGTAGATAGCGATGTCAAAGTGGTTTGCTATACCGACCATCAAATATTTCAACGCTATCACAAGTACAAAATGAAGCAAGCCTACTCACAAGGCAAAGCCATTAGTTTGCGAGCATTGCGTGAGTTGCAACCAGGAGATTTTGTGGCGCATATCGATCATGGAGTAGGGCGTTACAGTGGTTTGCAAAAAATAGATGTGAATGGTGTGATGCAAGAAGCTGTTCGGATTTTGTATAAAGACAATGATGTTTTGTATGTCAATATCAATTCGCTACATAAAATTACGAAGTATACAGGTAAGGAAGGTACCGAACCTAAAATGCATAAAATAGGCAGTGGTGTATGGGAAAAACTTAAACATAAAACAAAGAAGCAAGTCAAGGATATAGCTTCTGACTTGATTAAATTATATGCTGAGCGTAAAGCCTCGAAAGGTTTTGCACACTCTCCAGATTCGTACTTACAGACCGAGCTCGAAGTATCATTTATGTACGAAGATACACCCGATCAAAGCAAAGCAACCGGCGATGTAAAACGCGATATGGAGCGCGAAGCACCGATGGATAGGCTTGTATGTGGTGATGTAGGATTTGGTAAAACAGAAATTGCCATTCGTGCAGCGTTCAAAACTATTGTGGATGGAAAGCAAGCTGCGATATTGGTACCGACAACCATTTTGGCTTATCAGCATTATCAAAATTTTAAAGAACGACTCAAAGATTTTCCATGCACGGTCGATTACTTAAATCGATTTAAATCGAGCAAAGAAAAAAAGGAAACCATGCTCAAACTCGAGCAAGGTAAAATCGATATTATCATCGGTACACATGCCTTGCTGGGCAAGGATGTCAAGTATAAAGACCTTGGACTTTTGGTTATCGATGAAGAACAAAAATTTGGTGTAGCCGCCAAAGAAAAATTGCGTAGCCTCAAAGCAAGTGTCGATACGCTGACATTGACTGCCACACCTATACCTCGAACTTTGCAGTTTTCATTGATGGGCGCAAGAGATTTGTCTGTCATCAATACACCTCCACCCAACCGACAACCTGTACATACCGAGTTGGCCGTCTTCAACGATGAATTGATACGGGATGCAATCTATTATGAAACAGAACGTGGTGGACAGGTTTTCTTTATTCATAATCGGGTCAAAGGGCTCGGCGAAATGAAAGCGCACTTACAACAACTTTGTCCAGATATCAGCATCGGAATGGCGCATGGGCAAATGGAAGGTGATGAGTTGGAAGAAGCTATTTTGGATTTTATGGCTCAAAAATATGATGTGCTCCTTTGTACCAATATTGTCGAAAGTGGCGTAGATATACCGAATGCCAATACCATGATCATCAACAATGCACATCAATTTGGCCTGAGCGATTTGCATCAATTGCGCGGTAGAGTAGGGCGTAGCAACAAGAAAGCATTCTGTTATTTGATATCTCCTCCAATCAGTTTGTTGCCCAACGATTCCAAAAAACGTTTGCAAACTATTGAGCAATTCAGTGAGTTGGGAAGTGGTTTTCAAATTTCAATGCGAGACCTCGATATTCGTGGTGCAGGCAATATGTTAGGTGGCGAACAAAGTGGTTTTATCACTGATATTGGTTTTGAAATGTATCAAAAAATATTGAACGAAGCCATTCGGGAGTTGAAACATCATGAGTTTAAAGAAGTCTTCAAAGATCAAATCATAGAGAAGGAAGATTTTGTAGGCGACTGCACAGTCGATACCGATTTAGAATTACTCATTCCCGATTCTTACGTGGAAAGTATCGCTGAGCGTTTATCGTTGTATACGCAACTCGACAACTGCGAAGGCGAAGAGGAATTGGTTCGCTTTGGCGAATCGTTGGTCGATCGTTTTGGTCCTTTGCCTAAGCAGGTGCAGAACTTATTTATTGCACTTCAATCGCGTTGGATGGCACAGGAGTTGGGCTATGAGCGTATCATTCTCAAAAACAAACAATTGCGTTTGTATTTCGTTTCCAATCCTGATTCGCCTTATTTTGAAAGCGATACATTCAAGCATATTTTGGAGGTAATCCAATTACAAGTCAAAAACGCACGACTCAAAAATGTAGGAACGAATTTCATGTTGGTGGTAGACAATATCAAAGGTATACAGGACGTCTTCGACTTGTTGACTAGAATGAAAAAAACGAGTTTGGAAAGCGCTAAGTAGAAAGTAGATAGTAGAAAGTAGATAGTAGAAAGTAGATAGTAGAAAGTGGGTCTGTTCACTAAACTGTGTCAGGGTTAATAAATTTCTTTTGAAGAGAAAGAAGCTATTAGCTCCTTTCCCCTCGTAAGATGTTGTTGTTTTTTCCATTACAAATATAGTT
>Ga0247831_1004797_pt1 | contig 17589 bp, 18 predicted proteins | sample LaCruzMarch2015__9_FD_192406 | JGI IMG/M metagenome (GOLD analysis project Ga0247831, IMG submission 192406) | Freshwater microbial communities from meromictic Lake La Cruz, Castile-La Mancha, Spain - LaCruzMarch2015_1m | ecosystem: Environmental > Aquatic > Freshwater > Lake | place: Spain... | reverse complement strand
CAGATTTTTTGGTGCGAAGGTCTCGAGTGGTCGATCGCGGAAAATCAAGGCAAAATGCGCGCTATTTACCCCCTGTCGTCATTCCCTTGAATGGATCAATGGTTAAATAATGGGGTGTGGCTCTAGCTTATCTAAATTTACATTCCACAAGTCTTCCTTGGATGAGTTCTTAATCTCGTCGATCTTGGCTTTGTTTTTTTGTGCCTATTATGAAAGCTGTGCAACTTCCTAGTAAGGTATTCGTTAGTCGCGTATGATGTGATGAACACGAAGTAAGATACTCCTGAGTGGATTGGTAGTGCATGCCCAAGTGATGGGAACACTTTCCACCGTCGACATGTCTTCGGGAATTAATTCCTTCACGTTCATTCCCTCGCCGACCAATCCCAGCAACAACGGAATAAATTTGGCAATCATTGCAAGTGGTAAGGAACCATGCTTTGGCCCAGGGACCAAGTCCTTGTCAAATGAATCGTTAACCATAATGTTCATCGGGGCCACCGGTGAGCAAATGAAAGGAGTAGAACCATCTGCGTTAATCAGAGCATTGCGATTGACACCAGACCAATTCTTATTCATTTCCTGAGAAGAAAATGTGTTTGATAATGTCAAACATTAAGGTAAGAGAAGACCAACAATAGACAATAGACATATGTATGAACATAAAAGAGAAGAAACGTACATTGAATAGAATAGTGCCGCACTCAGTACAATACCGTCGTACTATTGTTCCATCTTCGCCCACCTTCATGAAGCCTATCTTTTCAGCATCAACTTTTGTCACAGCAATGTCTTTCGATTTAAAGATTGCGACGGCGGCTCCACCCGTAGCCGCGTCACTTTTCATAGAGATGCCTGAGAAACTATCCTTGGCCTCGATGCCCTTGACAGCGGAGACACAGGAGTGGCACTGGCAGATAAAGGTCAGACACGGTGCACTGGCAAAGCTGGCTTCAAAGGAGCGGCATTTGCACTTGAGGGTCGTCATATCTTTGAAGGACGGTTAATAGGTGGACGATTTGATCTGACAATATGAGATGAGGCTCGCGGAGGATCAATGGGAAACATCATACATAGGTGGTGGTACAAGCTGGACGCATACTCAAGAAGTTGAAGTGAGACCCTCAAGATAAACCTTAGGACAATTACTGCCTCAGACGACGGATAGGGTTTTTCACTGCTCCACGACCATCTGTGATGTGAAGATCAAAAGAGGAGAGTATGCAGCTGCAGATCATTGGATCAAAAATGTGGCTCTAGCTTATCCAAATCTGAATTCCACAAGTCTTCCTTCGATGAGTTCTTAATCTCGCTGAGCTTGGCTTCAGCTTTTTGTGCCTCTTCATTGAGTGTATCAATTTTCTCCATTGTCAAGGATGATAATGGCATATTGAGTAAATAGTCAAAGTCCGTGGTAGATTCATCATTACTTGAACTGTCCTCATCCACAATTGTCAACTCATTGCTGTCAGACACGTTTGCTACTGTCGCAGCTTTATGCTTGGTTTTTATTGCATTGAGCTCTGAATGCTTGGCAAATTCCATTTGAACTAGCTGAGCTATTGTTGCATCTTTCGACTTACGTCCACGAAGTAGATTAATTTCATCTGTCGATACTGCTTCGATGAATCTAGCCTTATTTCTCATCATTCTTGCGGAGTACTCCATGTTACATTCAAGGAGAAATTTACGATCGTCATATAGGTTAAGACGTATGGGAAAGAATGCATCAGCAATTTCCTCAGGGGAAGTATAACGAGCAATTTTCATATCGGTCGTAAAGGCATGCATGTTTCTCGTTGATAGTGCATTTCGGAGTTTGAATTTGTTGTAAATATCGCCATGCAAGTATTTCTGAAGCTTTGATAAGTTCATTTTAACATCAAATGATACCTTTGTAGTGGTGTGATTCTCAGAGAAGGACAATATTTCAGCTTTTGTCATCATGTTGACGAGACTATTTCTATAGTCATTCGTCCAGACACCAACAGGAAGTTCGGTTATTGAAACAGATGAATTCGAGGTTGGTGTGATTTTTCCTTCAGTGATGTACGAGTTATGTTCTGTATCCGCTGTGATACCCCCCTCAAAGTCTCTAACCCAAGGCCGTATCAGGGGTAGCTTTATCTCCCCGTTGAGCTTGGCACGGATGTAATTCAACACATCGCGAGGGCTATGTTGCGGGATAAATGTACTCCATCCAGTACCAATCCCTTGACATCCATTTATCAATAGTAGAGGTATCACGGGGCAATAAAAGTCAGGCTCGATTAGCTGGCCATCTTCTTCCTTGTGATTTAGAAGCTACGTTGGATTGAATTATGTAAGATGAAATCCAAATACCACAGCATTTTGTTCCTCAGATGAATCAAGTAAGACACATATGCTCACCATATCATCAACTTCAGGAAAGAGTAATCTCGCAAGCGGAGAGAGATGAGTGAATATATAACGTGGGGAGGCAGCATCACTACCACCCATTAATCGTGTTCCAAATTGTCCCGATGGTATGAGCTATAAAATAGAAACGAGAGAAGTTAGCTGAAACACTATAAACAGGAACACAGTAGTCAAATGTTAACTTGGACGAACATTTTGAGACTAACCAAGTTGATATTATTTGAGCCCACAAAGTCTTGTGCCATTCCAACAATAGTCGAATGTAATGATACCTCTCCATGATGATAGGATGTATGTTCCGCACAATACCCAGCAAGCTGTGCAACCTTTATCTCATCTTTCAAATTCCTCTTAAAACAGGAATACAGAACCTTACGCTGTGATGGCTTCAACCCATCCACGACGCTTGGGAAAGAGCGTATATTATTCGCATTCGAAAAGTGAATAAGCTCATGATCCACAAAGTCTTCGTACGTGACACTATTGCCATCCTTGGCATCAATACTTAGCATTGAATTTTCGTCATAGGTTGTAAGTATCCAATCCTTCCGATCATCGGCACGATCCTTCTCAAATGCCATATCGATGCGTTCGCCATCCTTCGCTTCCGACTGCCATCGGAATGGACGATGGTGTTGAACGAAAGCAAGGAAGTACTCTTTTGCCTCTGCTGATGTACTCGTTCCTAATCCCTTGTAATACTTTACTTTCCATTTATGTATATCGTTATCCTTCTTGGTCTCACGCCAAGCATTGTATTCAGCCATAGAAAAGAAGCTTACTGTTTCTTTCTTCGTCCCACGTCTCGTTGCCTTGAGTAATGGAGTAACAAACATTGATAGGAATGGCCGATCATCATCGTCAATAATATTATTGTTGCTGCTCTTGTGTTTCTTCTTGTCAGTTATAGTTGGTGGACGTAGTAATGCAGGCCAGAAATGTCGAAATAGATTCATTATCAAACCTTTTATATGTGACCCATCAGCATCCTGATCAGTCATTAACATTACATGTCCATACCGTAATTCAGCGCGCTCTTCGAATGTTTCGTATGTTTTGTCGAATTGTAGACCAAGGATGGTACAAATCGATTTTAATTCTGCATTCTTGGCTAATTGTTGTACAGATACACTTCGTACATTTAAGAATTTTCCACGAAGAGGGAATACACCATACTTATCACGTCCAATAACCTCTAATCCCGCCACCGCCAGTGCCTTTGCCGAATCGCCCTCCGTTAATATCAGAGTACAATCGATACTACTTTTTTTACCACCGGCAAGATTGGCATCTTCAAGTTTGGGTATTGCCAATACATCTTTCTTCGTTTGTTTATTGGATGCACCCACCTCCTTCAATAGCTTATTAACATTCATTTGACGTGTACCCATAATGTAACGTAATACTTCTTCGACTATACCAGGCCCTCCTTCATTATTGGTTTTATTCGCTTTTGTGTCATGTTTCAAGTCACGATTATCAATCTCATTAATACTATCATCATCATCATTATCATGCTCGGATTGGTACTCGAAATCATAATCGCCACCACCACCATTGCCATTATCGTTGACAACTTCTTTTAATGGCGTTATCAATTTACGCAAGAACGAATTGGGCAATATATATTCGCAACCAAAGTTGTCGGGATTGGTCGTCAGGCACTCTTTCATTTGTGAATCGAATGCCGGATTCTCTATTTGACAATTCACGCATACTAATAAATATCTTCGTACCAATCGTGGCGTAACTACCGATGATGATGGTGCCGATGATGATGAACTACCGTTGTTGTTATCGGACGAGGAGGATGGCAATTGTGGTAACAATTTGTCATTAATATGATCCGATATATATTGTGATATTTGACGCGTGACTGTATCTACATGCGTCCCACCTCGCGAGGTATGCATTCGATTCACGAAGGATATAGATTCATTGGATTTAGTGTCGGATAGGCCCACTACTACCTCCCATCGTGTATTTAATTTGCAATACATCATTGGTGGAGGAGATGGAAGACGGCGACGTGATGATGTTGATGATGCTGATGACAATTCGTCCGACAACAGTGATGTTGTTGTTGTTGATGATGATTGTCGAAATAGTTGGATGTAGTCAAAAAATCCTGATATATTAATTCGTTCGCCATTTAATGTAACATTTAGCTTTCCACCAGAACATCCAGCAATATCTACCACACGTCGTTTCATTAACTTGTACTCTTGTTCGGGTAAGATTGTTGCATTAGTATTAGTATTCGTTAGTCGTGCAATGTCTGGTATGAAACAAATTCTTGTATAGTCTTCGTCTTCTTCATTCGTCTTTGACGATGATGGTGGGGTAGTAGTACTAATTTGTGCCTCGTTACAGTTATGCATATTATGCGTCCATTTTTGTTTATAAAACTTTATTGCATCGTTCTTCTTCTTCTTCTTCTTCTTCGTCGTCTTTGTTGTTGTTCTACGACCACCGCCATCACTATCATTATTAGTATTACATATTTCAACAACGAATTGTTTCGAAAAGACATTTGTCAATTTGGCACCATAGCCATGTCTTCCGCCGGTTAATGATTTGGCAGCATCGTTAAAATTAGAACCCGTTAATAAATGTCCGAATAATAATGTCGGTATATACATTTGTTCCTTGGGATGCATTTGTATTGGTATCGATGGACCATTATTCGTTATTGATATATATGGCCGTTGTTGTTGTTGTTGTTTACCATCATCATCATCATCATCATCATCATCATCATCATCACCACCACCACCACCACCACCACCACCACGATGGATGATAACATCGATACGATTGCACGTCCTTGGATGTCTAACGTGATTATCAGATGCGTTGACTAATATTTCATCAAATACTTTTAATAATGCAGGGACTATTGCCATCTCCTCTCGTTGCATTGCCCATCGACTGCTTGATGATGTTGGAGTTTTCGTGCTCGATGATGGAGTTTTCGTGCTTGATGATGATGACGATGATGACGACGACTGCGAGGAAGCATCCTCCCGGAGGACCCAACAAGACGTCGTCGCGGGCATTCGATCCGTCGGACCAATATACATGGCGGGTCGGAGCAGTATATGCTCCAGTGGGGTCTTGCGACTGTATGTTTCCTCGAGCGACGTCGCCGCCGCCGCCGTCGCGACTGCGTCGTGGTCGACGACGTCGTCATCGTCGTCCTCGCCCTCCCCTCGAGCCGCGGCCGCGGTGGCGATTGGGCGACACGACGAAGACGGGGGATGCCGCCATCGCCGCTCGCTCCTCCGACGATGGTGATGCGAAACGACGCGAAGGCGATGCGCCGACCGTGCCGCTCGTCGCACTGCCTCGGCTGCCGCGAGGGTCGGTCGAGCAACGTCGCCAGTCGTTGTTGCAGACCAGTGGTCGCCGCGCGATGAAACACTACGATGGCTCGCTTGATGATGACGAGTAATGCAAGAAGAAGATAATATTCTCCCACGTGGCATTACAACCGCCCGACATTGACAACGAAGAACGGCAGCCGTGGCCATCCGTACAGGAGGAGGAGACGATGAATGGGGTGAGGACAATTTCGGCGGGACGCGACGTCGCGAGGAATATTTTGTGTAGAGTGTCAAGGTAGGTAGGAACAACGCGAATGTTGTTGCCAGTAAGAGGAGACGCACTTTTGCTGGCGACGAGAAGAGGAGGAGGGCGACGATATAAACCTCGCATCGTCACAGTTTTGGTCCGGGATGGACTGCCGTTGGAGGTTGTCGACAATGATATGACAGCAGGCGAAGAGACGACGGCAGCGCAAAAGATGAGGGAATTGCCAAGTCTTCAATCGCTATATTCCTTACGACGGCAAGGAAGCTTATTTATCATTGGGCAAAATGCTTTCTGACCACACGACAATTATTGTAAACGAAGAAGACGAATGATGTGACGAGATGGCATCAGAAACAACGAGGATGACAGCAGCAGCAACAATTACAATAACCAACAGGAGCAAATACGACAATACCAAAGACGATTGTTATCATACCACACATTTTAATGCACCCATTTCCACAAACAACAACAACAACAACAGCGTACAGCACGACACTATTGAACTCTCCTCGTCAATGTAATGACAACAAAGTCTATAACGACAGACATGACCGAGATATGGAGGCATTCATTTTCAATTGCCAAACGTGGTAAGTTGTAAGAACATTTTGTTCTTAGTTGTTGTGATTGTAGTAGAAGCGCAGTAGTAGTGCTACCAATGTTGGTCGTCAACAAACACAACAGGACGGAGACTATATATACGATATTCTCACAACCACGCAAAATGCAATTATTATTTAACAAAATGATACACATACACGTTCTCATTTCTATGTATATACCCATAAGCAGTGTATAGATAGTGCACGGTTGGATAAAACATACATTGTTACACACCTATTGATGCTATCATAACACACAAATTGGTTTCTTGACACGTATTTGTTAGTATTTTACATGGAATAGTGTTCCAAGGAGTGTAAAGGGGGATATTATTCCGTTAATGTTGCAACAACGACAACGTAAAAGAAGTAGATGTGAAGGATCTGGTGCAGCAGCGCAGTAACAACAACTAGCGACAAAAATGACAAAGGCAGTAGTAGTACCTTTCGACGTATAATGCTACATACGGATGAAGAACGTGAGACCAATGCAACAGGAATCATTAATACCATACCATATCTCAATGAAAGTTACTTGTGTTAAATGTGAATTTGGCACGGATAAGCAATGTACAATACCGATTTAATTTCTGTTTTTAGACAGTCTCCTTAAATATTCTATACATGATAACATGAAAATGTGAATATGAATATAATAACTTCTTCTTGTTGATCACCGTCCATCCCATACATCCTTCAATAACTTTCTTGTACAATGTATCAATTCTGGATTTTGAATCTTCCTCAAATTCAAACATTCACGTAATACGTTCCCAGTTAAATGCATTGACACCTTTGTACACACCTTGCACCATCGGGTACGTGTACATATCTCATTCCCACAATGTACACTGGGTAATAATAATCCACATCGACCACATTGTATGGGGTGTGTTACTAACTCATATGGACCAAACCGTCTTAGACCCTCCTCTTCTCTCTCCTCCATACCACCATCTTTCTCATGTAGCTTGTGATTAGACTCCTCTAAAGAACTCACCGAATGTAGGATACTCTCTGCTGCCACTAAACCAATATTACGTTGATACTTCCACATATCTTCTATCTTGGTACGCAAATATGCTGGTATATCACGTACCCGATCCACATGTACAAGTCGGGCATAGCCCTCAGGTTCCGGTGAACGCAATCGACCATCCTCTTCACGTATTAACTGACGCTTTAAATTATGAAATCGATTTTTTAGATTGTTATCGGTCCTACCCGGCATGACCTTGGACATTTTGGCCCACTGAGAGCCGACTGTGGCATATAGGCGCCATATTGTGGCATCTTCGAGGGCGGTGAATTCGGAACTCTTTAACCGTGGATTGAGATGATTCACGTACTAAGACATTGATATGTGGTGAATTTAAGAAGCAACGACAAGAACATTTTGTTAGAGAAGAACAATGTACATATATATAACAAAATCGGTAACGATAAAAATCACACCAAGTCAAAAGATCACAACATACAAAATACTTACTCGTTCACGACATTGCTTCCCACTACGTATCAAACCATCTTCGCCCACCTCACCCACGCCTATACTCGCTGCATAATCACTCAATGACTGTGCAATGACTGACCATTTTAACGGATGTTGCATTTGTAATACCAAGTCTAGTAGGTATTCGTCTTCAATCTTGGTCCATGCCTTGGCCAATGCCTTGCGTGATTTATCACCACCCTCGTTTCTACCACCGCCACTGCTACCGCCACCGTTTGATGGTGGTGGTATGGAGGATGATGATACTATTGCCGATGAAGATACATGATGTGTTACTTTTGATTTCTTTGTTGACGATGATGCCTTCGGTTGTCGCTTCTGATCTAGCGGTGGAGTGGATTGATGCTGCTGGTGATACGGATAATGCCCTGATCCAGCTTCGTTATAATAGTTGGGATACTGCCTGCTATCATAACCATTATTTGACCACCGCTGCTGTCGTGGAGGACCATCTCTCGTCCCACCGCCAGGACTAATAAACACATCGGTACCATGACGATTATGTTGTTCGCCACCCGCCGTAGACGGAGGAGGAGGTGGACCAAAGTCCATTGATAATGTAGTACCAATCTTAGATGAGAATGAGTGTGTAAAGTTTGGTGACATAGTTTGATGTTGATACAGTGGCGGTGGTAGTTGCGTAGTGATGGGGTTACTACTACTACTACCCTCACCACGATCAATATCCGCTCCGCCACCACCAGTGCCGTACATACCAAAGCTCGACATGGAACTAGCAGTCCGATCCAGAGGTAGGTGTTGGAATGACACTCCTCCACCTCTACTGGACGAGGATGTCAAAAACTTGAGCTTTTCATGCTCCTCGGCATCCACAGATGCCACAGCCGCTAACATACCAAAACTCCCACCCTGACTCATGGCCGATAATGCCAAGCTTAATCCACCATTTGTAAAACTTGGGAGGGTATGTAATTGTTGTATCCCCTGCTGCTGCTCCATGGAGAGCGGCGCTCCAGTAGTATTCTCATTACTAATACAATTATTATTATTGTTGTTGGTAGTATCCTCGTTCATTGACATATATGAGATATGTCGTACATATTCTCTATATTGGATATTGGTTGTATGATCTTCGCCTATATGTACATACTCGGTATCACCATCTGGATATTGCAGTAGGTGTTCATCACTTGATGCGTCGTAACGTTGGACATGCGCAATATACCATCGTGAATCAACTGGCCAGAATACACGTACTCTTTTCCCTACCATACACCCTGCACAATATCTGACGTTGTTGTTGTTGTTGTTGTGGGTTTTTGATTGTTGGGAGAGAGAATGACATGTATGGATGGGTGATGATTAACGTGAGCAAATAATGGTCGGTCACTCACTGACTTTAACTTTCAACAAAACAGCAACAATACTCACCGTTCTTCACTTTCTTCTTCTCCCCTTGCTGGTACCTCTGCTGCTGCAGTTCTTTCATCTTTTTGTTGATGTTTGTCATGATATTCGTGATGATTGTCGTCCTTCTCTGGATCTTCGAACAATAATAATCTACCCGCATGAGCCTCGGAGGCGCCGCATCCTGCACAACATTGTGTCCCCTGAGGTGGGGGTGGCGAGGATGATGGTGGCGGTTGTCGCACAGTGCTGCTGGTGGTGGTGGCAGTAGCAGCAGCCACGTCGTCTTTTTCTTCTTCGGTGTGATTTTCGCAAGCGGGCGCTCGTGACTGCTGCCGGTCTTCGTCTGCCTTGTGCATAGCCGACTCGGCGTTAGTCGTGTTGGCATTCTCGTCGCGCCGCTCTCCTCCTGCCGCCGCCTTTTGCTTCTTGCTCACGACACGAGTTTCGTCACCAGACGCCTCCTCGTTTGTTGTCGCTACTGTCGGACCCACTGCTCCATCAATGCCGGTAGTACCATTGTCATCAATAGCAACGGTTTCAAGCGGCGGCACCATGTCGCCCGACTAATCTCCGTTCGAACTAAACTAAAGATAAAGTGATTTGCCGTTTACTACTTCTTCCACTCTCGTCTATTCGCTCAACGTCAGCCAAGGATCACAAAGCTTAAGCTGCTAGCACACGAGTCTTGGGGAGGTGCACGACGGTGCCATACATCATATCATGTTTGTCGTCGAAACGTTGAGTTTGAAGTGAAGGCGGGAGGGAAAATCTTCCCGCCTGAAATGGTCTGCCCCCGACACCCTTCCTTCTTGAGACCGATCCTGATCTTTTGACTGAAGTTGCGGGAAATGGTTATAGTAGGTACAGTACCTCCACTAAGGTGTCAATGATTTGATTCTCCGCCAAGGGCCAGATTAAATAAAGGTAGAATAACTACTTTAATTCATGAAACTAATAACAAAAATCACTCTTTATGTTTCTGTTGCCTATATTGATCAGCCAAATTATTTAATACAAATCTGTAATCTACCTCAAACAAAGGTTCCCCATTCTCAATTGCAATTTGAACAATAACTGCAACAGCTCGAAAGGCATTGCCATGCTGAGTAATATCATGGCGATAAGTCTGCTTACATATTTCTCACTGTTTTATACGCATGTTGATTGTCTCCTGTCTCATGCGAGTACACGCTTGCATGTGTTCCTTTTCCTTTGGATTTGACACGCTTCCAGGACACTTAACTTTGTGGGGAGCTTCACCAATGTACCCATCATCAGCCTCAACACGCTCGTCTTCATCCAACTCTTCCGCAAGACAAGATCGAAATATTGTGATATCTGGATATGCTCCAGCTGGAAAAGGCCCATTGATCCATACCAGGTAGCCAGCTTTGATGTCAACCGCAAGCTCATATCTCAGCGCTGATTTCCCCTTGTACTTGTGAGAAGAAAAAGGATTGCCTTTTCGAGCAGGGCCCTGCTGTGGAATGCATAAATCAGTTCCGTCAACAGAAACTAGTAGGCAGTCGTTCAAACTCCCACTCTTTTTACGGTTCTCAAATAGGATCTGGAGGTAAAGGTAAAGCATAAAATATACAATGAGCCAGTTTATTGAATGAATAATCCTGTCAACAAGCAACTGAAACACTCACCTTGATTGACTCTGCGTCGGCAATAGCATAAGTAAATGCCTTAACAAACTTGCGATGTGTCTTGGGGTCGACTGCACCTCCTGACCCACAAGCTACGGCACAGGCATGACCTTCTTTGGGGTATGCACAAAAAAATGAGAGATTGTCATCCTGCCGAGCTATCCGATCCCGTATCTTAATTCGCATTGCGTTCAATAGAGCGTCGGAGAATTCTAAGCCATGGCCAATGCCACCGAAGTATTTGTCTACACGGGGGAAGGAGAAGGACGAAGCTAGAAATAAAGCTCTATATGACGCAGTTTGAGTCCGGATCAATCCATCCGTAACGACAAATCCGGAATATTTTATTCGGACTTATCTACAGGAGCAAGTTAAAAGATGTCGAGCTTCATGACTGTATAACTTCAATTGGCCACCGGGAATTCGGACATTGCATAGCCTTGGAGAAAATAATATGGTGCAGAAGCATTTTTTCCTCAGAAATGCCAGAAAATATCATTCGAGCAGAACAAAATATGCGTTTGGCAGTTGCATGCCATTGCGGAACATTTCCCTTGTATCCAACACTGGGTTGATAATCGTGCTTTTCATTACTGCGCATGAACCTTTTATACGTTTTTCGCACGGAGGAGGCGATTGTGAATGCATTCAAGATCCGATTTGTAAAACTTCCACTTCACAGCGTGACTTTTACCACCAGATGAGAGTATCTGCAATACCAGTCTAATTGGTGAGAATGGTGACCTAGATCCAACTGCCTGCCTTTTGATCAAGCTGTTGGCCACGAGCAAGCAAGTTCTGGGTTCACATCACAATGTGACAAAGGAGGTTGAATTGGAGCTCCAAGAGGATGATGAGGACAATGAATTGTTTGTCACACAAATTTAGTAACAATTAACAGAATACATAAAACATCGTTATTCAGACACTATGTTTTTGACGAAAGTTATTGTGATTAGTTGTACTTTTAAGAGTGAGGTTTATGCTTTGTCTTCATTTTCCTTTTACGACAAGCGAAAATTGCCATTTTGATAGATATTCCCTTCAGTTGCTTCACGCCTAAAACATCAACGTCCACAGATGGGCCTAAAAAAGTAAAGTCGATAGAAAAGTCCAACGTGAGGATGGAACTACTTGGTTGAACTAATTGATGAACATATGTTGTATTAGCAACAATATTTTTACTTACCTGGGTCAGGAGGCTCTTCTCCGTCACCCATAGGCACACCGACGCATACTTGTCCAGGTTCACACTGTGCAGCGATTCTGGCTGCTCTGTTGACTGCACGTTTTGGTTGCAACAAGCAAGATTAAGTAGAGATCGACTCTAAGAAAAAAAACGATTGTAAAATAGCAATCATAGTATATCAATTTCACTCACCAATCGGACCAAAGTAATCAGCATGTCCAGACACTGTGTGTGGTCCCATACTTACGAATGGTCCCCAATGTATTCCAATTCGAAACACACGTTCCTTATTCACATTGCCAGAGAGGTTAGCATTCAGAGTAACATCCTCTCTCAAATCTAATCCAAACTTTATCCCATTCTCTATATTATCAAATGCCAGCATCCAACTACCTCTATCCTCCTGACATTCATAGCCCGGTGGTGATAGTCGCATTAAGTGCGACCGGAGATACTTGGCAAGGATTTTGTAATTCTTCTTCCGATCCATGTTGATCAATGATTCCATTTTATCAGTATATACAAATACCAACGCGACACGATTGCCAATGTAGGGTGCATTTAGGAATGATGTTGATAATTGTCCATGTGATAATAATGGTGGAAAGACACGTCCACAAACTTTAGGTGGATGCTTCCCATCCTTTACATCTACTACTTGTCCATCCCTTGCTGCGAAGAAATCATATGATAGACTATTTGGTACCAATTGTACAATACGCTTTGAGACTATTCGTTTTGTCATACTAGGTGTGTCAACCTTCTCCTTCTTCATATCATACAGCAAGTGTTCACCACAATCCATTACCTGAGGACTGCCTAAAAATTGTTCCGCCATACCACTCACTGCTCTCCAAGTTTCAACAGTCGTTAGTACCTGTCCACCATGTGACATTTTCTCAATTGCCTTGGCTATATCCACAGCCTCACCCTGATATGTTGTCCGCCCGGTCGTTTCATGTACATTACAATCCGTAGGTCCATGATGCATCCCCATTCGTACACGAAATCCACGGAATTTCATCTTCTCCTTGTCACACCCGTCAGGATGAGCGAGTATCCCCTCTGGCCACTTGGCTCTATATAGCGATAGCTGTGCTCGGAGTGCAAACCCGATAGCATCGGCAGGATGTTGAAAGGCAAGATTGAACGAATCTCCCTCGGTTGTGATTTCATACCCCCCATGTTCGGCATAACATTTACGTATAATAGAGTCATGTATATCAGTAGCACGTTTCATAGCAATTGGATCAGTTTCCCACATTGATGTGGATGACTGTACATCGGTATATATTATTGTAACATTGCCCTCTGGTATACGTAAGGTTTTGACAGTACGCATTGTCCGTGCCGTTTTACTACCACCATCATCGGATAGGTCCAAGGAAAGGTCTTCACTTTCTTTGTTGTTGTTGGATGAAGAACGACGTGACCCTCGTGAGAATGTACTATTCCCATCGTCAGAAGGGGATGATCTCTTTCGATGATATTGTTGATTCGACATATCAGAGCTACCACCAAACGAGGCAATGGATGCATCATCATCATCATCATCATCCTCGTCACATTTTAGTCTTCGTCCCAATGATCGCCCTCCACTCCCCCCCCCTCCTCCTCCTCCCCCTCCATTCATTATATTATTCTCCTCATCCATAAAACTTACCGATTTGGAATTCAATGATGATGATACCGAACATTGACGAGCACTTGAATCTGTGGAATGTAAGGATGATCTATGAGCTGCACAATATTTGTCATCATTGCTGCTGCTACAAGTATTATTATGACCATCATTCGTCGACGACAAGATTGGTACCGATAATGATGTTGATGAATGATTCGTTGTAGGTATGGATGCTATCTGCTTTGGTCGTCGCCGTGATGAAGTCTTTCTCGGTAGTGGGCTTATTGATCTAGATTTATTATCATCTGAAAATGAATAATTTGATAAGGCTTCCCTAATTGACTCTTGCCGTGTAAGCTTTGCTTGTTGTTGTTGTTGTTGTTGTTGTTGTTGTTGTTGTTGTTGTTGTTGTTGTTGTTGTTGTTGTTGTTGTAGTTGTTGTTGTTGTTGTTGTTGTTGCTGCTGTTGTTGTTTATTCACATTGGCTTTGTTGATTTTGAGCGCCTCGCCGAATTCGGAAATAGTCAACAATGAAGCAGACGCAGACGAGGCACGCAATAACAACTTCGATGCCACACGTGCCGTCCCACAGATGGAACATACAAGATGTAATGGATTTTCATTCACGTAGGTACATGCCACACAGTGCCATGGTTGTTGTCCCCCACCCTCATTGCTGCCGTCGTCGTCGTCGTCATCGTCGTTGTTGTTGTTTCCTATATTGATGTGTGTAATAATATTGTTATGATTATTATCAGAGTGATGATGAATGTTGTTGTCATTATTTTGAACAATCAAACTCCGTCGCATTGCTAGACGAATCGCATCCTGTAAATCATCCCAACTCGTTTCTCCTTCGAGTGCTGACGAAGAAGAAGAATTGTTAGTGTAGTATTGTCTGCCGCCATGATCATCTCTACTAATTTGATTGTCTCTATTGGACTCAGAATAGCCATCGCGATGTCCTCTCTCGTCATTATTTCTCCCATCCGACGACCCGGTCATGCTATTACCTCCGCCACCGTTACTGTTGTTCCTATCATCCGAATTTCCCCTTCGACTACCCCCACCACCACTGCTATAATTGTTGTTGTCATCGTCAAGAGTATTATCATTATTTTCACCACGGTCCAATATCCTATCAGAGAACAAGGTAGGCATGCCGCGTCGTTTAGGCGTACTCGAGTTAGTCGGCGGCATCGATTGATGTTGTTGTCGTTGTTCGTAATACTTTTTGCCGCCACTCGTTTTGCGACGACGCGATCCATCGCCACCGCTCTGCTTTCTTTCTTCGCTGCTGCCGTTACTGCCGTGGGTAACGATGCTGCCGGTGAGATCACTAAAGGCAGCGCCTTTATTTGATTGCATTATTTATTTCGTCGCTCTCGCGCAAAGATCAGCGCCGGGGTTGTGATCCCATTCCTCGTACTTTCTACCTGACTGCCGCGCGACCACACGAGTCATAACGACAAGTTCAGGTGAGAATTTTAAACACCTCGCGCACACACCAACATCAGGCGCCTCTGGCGGGGGGAGTCACGGCTGTTCGTTTGGCCTCAGACAACCGTTTTGGGTCTACACTTCCCGCCCTAGTCGTCCCCCCCTGCATGACCAGATACTCTACGGATTGTAATCCAGTAACGGGCTGTCTCCGTCGCCGTGCGAAGAGGAAGCTTACTACTAATGCCCGATGGATGGGTCTTGGTGCTGGCGAAGTCAGCTCGCTTCATTTGCTGCACACTTTGGCCATTGCTACGGCTATGTCGTATGCTTCTTTTTCATTTATTCTTGCCTTCCTATTGTTCATCCAGAACATGACAACCCTGGCCTTGATGTACTCATTGACATTATTTCGCTCGGTCCTGTTCTAACGTTCGAGACCCTACTCAACGCGTGGATGATAGTCGATCATGTTCAATTTGACATTCCCGACAATGAGTACGTACAGCCACGATGACTGCTCCCAAGAATCTTAGGATTGATCGTCTGTCGGATCCCGAAGCTATACAACTGACGCGTTTTACTTATGCCCAACTACGGGATTTATATCGGTACTTCGGAATCGCGACATTGCTTGATCCTGGTGAGACTTTGCTTCGAATTACCACCGGGCACTTGGTGGGGAACACAGCATGTTGTTACCCTATCCATCCAGAGGAGGCCTTCTTATTCACGATGATTAAGATTGCGACAGGTATGACGAACCAATTTGTAGTTGACAACTATATTGGTGGAGACTATGCCCGTTGGAGCCATGCATATCCTTTCATTCTCCGTCATATTGATGCTCGTTTTGACACGGTCATTGGGTTTAGGGGTTTAGCTAGAGTTGTGGATAGGTTCCCTGAGTTCAACGAGGCAATTGAGCGCTATGTCCGGACTGAGCGATTGCGCGAGACTATGGATGGAGACTTTGTGTTGATCCCGGGATTGAGGTTCCTTCCTTGGGACATATTTGGATTCATAGATTGCTCGAATTATCAATCATGTACTCCTTTCTCTGGTCCCCGTGGTGATTATTGATTATGAGGGAGCAGCACAACGGGCTGAGTTCCCAGATGGACAGAGGGCCTTTTACTCGGGATACACTGGGTACCACGGCAAAAAGGTGTCGACAATGCTTACTCCGGATGGCATGAGTTATTTATTCAGTCCTGTTTCAGTGAGGCAGAATGGCATAGCCGTACTACATATGAGCAACTTGAACGACTATTTGTATCGTCTCCAGCAAGGGTGCTTTCTAACATCTACGGGTGACGAGGTTATTTACTCAGTGTTTGGCGATGGAACATTTAACCTTGGGCTACGGTGCATCTCGTCACGCTTCCGTTCGTTGATGGGATGGCCACTGACCTATGAGCAGTTGTTGTGTAACAGGCATGCTAACTCTGCACGGATGTCAATTGAGAAGAATTACGGTATGACGAGCAGACTCTTTTGTGTCTGTGTGGATAGGGAGTGGAGCAAGCTTGCGAAGAAAGTCCCCTACTCAGCGGAACAGCTTCGTGTATCCCACCTCCTTGTAAATTGTTATGTTTGCTGCCAGGGAGATCAAGTGTCTAATACATTTGGCTTGATTCCTCCGTCGCTCGAAGAGTACTTGGGGATGAATTAGATACTAGACATCATACTTTCATAAAATATAACAGTCTCATTATATATGTACCGAATTTCATATAAAAATTGTATGTTTATAATAATTTATCTACAGTGCTCATGAGAATAAACGATAAAATATTTGTTGCTATATCCGTAAGGATGCCTCTGAACAACAAATTTTGTATCTAATAAAATGAATTTTTTTTACTTGGAGGCTTGACGTCTAAATTAAATCTAGTTTGTTTTATAAATATAAAATCATATGAATAAAATATATTTTTTTTTATAAAATTTATTTTGTTAGATAAACTAAGTTCATCTAAAACAAAATTATTTTATATAGTCATACTGTTAAATTTAATATCCGTTGCATTTGCAAAAGTTTCCTATTGATTATTTTATCTCTACATGTACAAGCTACTGCATCTACCTCATGATGAAGACATTATTATCTCGCCAGAACCGTCATCATCATTCTCCTCTTCTGCATCACGTCCATCATCATTCTCCTCTTCTGCATCACGTCCACCAGGACGTCGCTG